>Ga0209960_1002790_pt1 | contig 16463 bp, 15 predicted proteins | sample ThiBiot_500_plan_2_FD_183947 | JGI IMG/M metagenome (GOLD analysis project Ga0209960, IMG submission 183947) | Wastewater bioreactor microbial communities from Cape Town, South Africa - Thiocy_expt_500_plan (SPAdes) | ecosystem: Engineered > Bioreactor > Thiocyanate-remediating >...
AATCTCCACTTCTACTAAACATTTTGTTCATTTTATGTTTGATATATTCAAATTCATGAGTGAATGGGAAAGTAACAATTGTAATAAAACATGATAATGCTGAATTTGCAAGAGATAATGTGACAATTGGATTTGCTTTTCCTAATTCACTTTGAAATGTTCCTTGAATGATTAATTGGGGAAAATCTTCAAGGAATGTTTTGATAATAAAATAATTTGTTAAATATCCTGCATAATCTGAAACTTGAATTACTTTTCCTTCTCTCAAAAATAAATATTTTGAAACCAAATGAAATGTTTCAACTCCATTTGCTGATAATAATGACACGACTGTGAAAAATGAAAAGATCACAAAATTATTATTATGAGAAGAAGAATTATTTAAATTCAATTTCTTTTTCCAAGCTGATAAAAAGATTCCAGTACAAATTGCTGCTAAACTCCATGGTACAACTGTAAAAATTAAACTTGTCCAAAAAAATCCAAAATTATTTTCTTCAATTCCATAATCATAAGATTCAATAATAAAAAAGATATCAGTTAATAAATCAAATATTCCTAAACATGAAACTAAAAATCTTAATAAAAAGAATATCCAACTTTTCTTTTCTTCTTTTTCCTTATTTCTTGTTTGAAGAAAGATTCCAAGACAAACTAATAAATAAATTACAAAAATTGGACCTAAAAAATAATAAACTGTTAATTGATTAACTGTTGAATATTTCTCCATTTCACAAATATCTCCTTTGTATTCATCTGTACAAATACATTTGGCTGTATCATTTTCATAATTTATTCTACATTCTCCATTATTCAAACATTTTTTTGATCTACAATCTTTTTGTACTTCACAATTATTTCCTTCATATCCTATTCCAAAACAATTACAATATGCAATATCATTTTGTGGAATTGTAATACACCTTCCTAATCCACATCCATTAATTCTACAATCATTTTTTGGAATTTCACATTGATTACCTTCAAAACCTGGTAAACATGAACATTTTCTTGAATCATTTCCTAATTCAACACATGATCCTTTATCACATGGTAAGGTTTTGCAATCATTTTTTGATAGCTCACAAAATTCCCCTTCAAACCCAGTTCCAAAACAATTACAAGATGAAATTCCATTTTGAATAATACATTTTCCATTATTTGAACATGTATCAGGTGTACATAATTCACATTTATCTCCAATAAATCCAAATGGACATTTACAAACTGTTTTATTGACTCCATAATCAATACATGTTCCACCATTTAAACATGTCACATTTGTCACACAATCATTAATATCTATTTCACAAAATGATCCTTCATATCCTGTTCCATCACATTTACAATATGCTGCTTCTGTCTCTGTTTTATCAATACATGATCCATTATTTGAACATCTCAATGTTTCACATCCTATTTGTTTTTGGATTATTTATTCTTTTATTTTTTTAAAAAAAGGAAAAAGGGAAAGGGAAAGGGAAAAAAAAAGAAAAGAAAAAGAAAAAGAAAAAGACCTTGAGAATCAATAGTTTCACAATATTTACCAATAAAACCAGCACAAATACATCTCTCAAGATTTTCTCCAGTTGGTTTTGCACAAACTTGATTATTATCACATTCTCTAATTAAACATGTTGGTTCACACAATTTAATAATATTCCAAGATGCTGTTAGATTATCATTATTTAATAAACAAATTGCTTCTCCTTTTTCATTTGGAATTGGTGAATAAGGAGCAGAAGTTTGAAATACATAATAATTTGGTGAGCAAGTTGAATATACTATTTGATCAATTTCTGTTGATTCAAATTCACTTCCATCCAAAGATAATGTTGAGCATTTTACCTCTAGTTTGGAATTTGTTTATCAGCCTTCTATCCAAATTTTTTACAATATATTAAAAATGAAAAAAAAAATTACTTTGACAAACATTTAAAATCTCATCTACTTTAAATCCATGTTCACAAGGAAGACAAGTTAAATTTCCAAGAAAAAGATAATGATTGAATGAGTTACATTTACAATCAATCATTGAGATACTTCCTGGTGAACTCGTTGTATTCTCAGGGCATGAAATACATGTTGTATCATTAAATGAATAAAAATTTTCAGGACATGGAAAACATTCAATTCCATTTCCATAATATCCTGGTTTACACTTACATTCATAGCTTCCTGGTGTATTTGTGCATGTTGCATGAGTATCACATCCTCCATTATTTTCTGAACATTCATCAATATCTATCGATTTCATTTAATTTTTATTTTAATGTAATAATAATAACAAGAACCATCACAAGAACCAGAAATAGTACCCCAAATTCCATTCGAGTTGGATTGAATACATATTCTTGAAATTGAACCTTGATAACCATTAATACAATTACCATTAAATATTTGTCCATTTGCGATTGCTTCATCCCATTCAGCATTTCCTTCATCTGGAATATATGGACAAATTACATCTAATTTTATTAATTTTCAATAAATTTACAAAAAGAAAGAAAAAAAAGAAGAAAAAAAAGAAACGAAGATAACCAATTGGGCAATTATCATCACTAGATAAACAACAACTATATCCTCCATTCGATCTGATTGAACAAATCTCTCCACTTGAACATCTATTTCCTGGACAACTTGAATCTGTATTTTCATTTAAGTTTTTGATTTATTTATTTTATAAATCAATGTTCTACATACCACATTGACTTTTTGAAGTAGAATAGTCATTAATTGATTGAGAAAAAAAAGGGATTGGACAACTCCAATAGTTTCCTGCAAGTGTTCTATTAAATTGAAATAAATATATTTTTTTTCTTTTTTTTTGACTAAGCTTTGTTCTTACAAGACATTCGATGGTAATGTTAAAATCAATGTTGGAATTATTCCTGAAAGTGTATTATTTTCGAAACGTCTAAAGTAAAAGATTTCAAACAAGTCCACCAGAAAAAGAAAAAGAAAAAATCTAATTTTCCTTACAAGTGCTGTAATCTTGTTAAATTACTAAGTTGTACAGGAATGCTTCCTGAAAGTTTATTATTATCCAGCCATCTAAGATATCAAAAAATTTTGAATGACATTAATAATAAATAAGAACAATGAAGGTCAAAGTTTTAACATCATTTGCAAATATGATAAACTCCCAAGTTGTGTTGGAATCGTTCCTGAAAGCTGGTTATCATTGAGCCGTCTAAAGTATGAAATTTTTTGAATTTGCTTAATTTTTACAACTAATTTAATATATAAATAAATAATTGGATTTTTACAGTTGATTTAACTGTGTTAAACTTCCAAGTTGGGTTGGAATACTTCCTGAAAGTTGATTATCATAGGCCCATCTAAGATATCCAATAGTTGAAAATAATAAATAATTGAAAGATCAAATGAATGAAGGTTTTACAAAATTTGTAAGTTTGTTAAACTCTCAAGTTGTGTTGGAATCGTTCCTGAAAGCTGGTTTAAATAGAACCGTCTGAAGTATGAAAATATTGTTAAATTTAATTTTAATTTTAATTTTTTGAATTTATGAAATTGATCAAAAAATGAATCTTGAATAATAATATTTTTACAGTTGTTGTAAATTTGTTAAATTCCCAAATTCTGTTGGAATTGTCCCTGAAAATTGATTCTCATGAATTTGTCTAGGATATGAAAATATTTTTAAATTTTCTAAATTGAATCTCGGATCTTGAATAATTTGTATTTTACAGTTGTTGCAAATATGATAACTTCCCAAATTCTGTTGGAATCGTCCCTGAGAACTGATTGCTCTGGATTTGTCTAAAGTATGAAATATTTTTGAATCTACTAAAAATGAATCTTTAATTGTTGGATTTTACAGTTGCCGTAAATTTGTTAACTTCCCAAGTTGTGTTGGAAGTGTCCCTGAAAATAGGTTGAGATTGAGTAGTCTAAAATATGAAATCGTACAAATTCAATTATTGTCAAAAATAGAATAAATAATAATTAAATTTTTACAGGTAGTATAAACTTGTTAAATTCCCAAATTCTGTTGGAATTGTCCCATTTAGTTGTGTATTATAAACAGATCTAAATTTGGATTGAATTAATTCGTTTCTCTTTTTTATTAATTTCTTTTGCTAGTTTATCGAAAAAAATGAGACAATTGAGTTAATTTCTGAGGATTTGAAGAATCACAAAAAACTCCAGTTTGTCCACATAAATTATTTGTGGTGTTCCATTTCAAAGTTCCTTTTGAAGTCAATGAATTATACCAATCCACCAATATCATTTGTTCATCTTGATTCAATGCTCCTTTTTAATTTATTTTGTTGATCAACATTCACAAAAAAAAGATAAAAAATGATAATCAAAAAAAAAAAAAAGATTGAAGTGGAGAAGAATAAAAGGTTGTTAAGTGTCAAATAAAGAATAAGAATTTTCATCATGATATTTTATGATAAAATGAAAATAAAAAATGCAATTAACAAAGTTCTAATAAATGAATAAATCAAAAATGAAAAAAAAAAAAAAAAAAAAAAAAAAAAAAAAAAAAAAAACAAAAAAAAAAATAAATAAAAAAAAAAAAAAAAACAAACCAAGAGAAAGCTGAATCAAAAGACAAGAGAAAAGGAAGTTGAAGTTGAACATTTTAACTTCAAGCAATACACAAGCAATGAATCAATTAATTCAGGACATGGATATATATATATATATTATAAGGGAACATGAGATTGATATAAAAGGGCATAGGACTTTCACTCCCTCCGAGCATCTTCCATGTTTTACCCATTCAAGCAACTTCAGAAGTAGAAACTCCTTCAATTTCAATTTCCTTTTTGTCCAAATTGATTATTCTATATCAATAATATTGAAAGAAGAACTCTTGATGAATTTGCTGTTTGTTTTTCATACTTTCAAACTTTCACTTTAAAAATCCAAACAATCTTTTTTCTTTTTTCTTTCTTTCTCCTATTTCATTCAAGCCTAAGTAACATTGGAACTTTTTCATCTCTATAAACTGAGTCTCTGATATTCCTTCTTAAAGCTCTTGATAATAATGAACTTGAGTTGAATCTATTGATTGAAAAAAAAAAAAAAAAAAAAAAAAAGAAATATAAATATTTGAGTGAAAGGTTTTTGAGTTAGAGTTCGAATAAATCCAAATTTGTTTTTGTTAAACTTGAACTTGAATTTCACTTTTGAATTTGAAATTCTATAGAGTTCATTCATTGATTTGTTAAAATAATATTAATTAATTGTGAATGTTAGAACTTCTCTTCTTCTTTTTGTTTTGTATTCAATTTCCCTTTGGATCAAAAACAATAAAATAAAATAATGAAACTCAACTATGAAAGGAAACAAAAAAGAAAATGTTTCTAACTTTCAACCATTTGATTTCTTTTGTCACAATAGTTTATTTGCATCAAAGTACACTTCTAATAACTTCTTTGAAATTATAAGTTTACTTATTCAAATTATCTGAAAAAAAAATCGTTTTCGAATGCTTTTTAGAAATTAATATGCAATTTTTTCAGATAACATAAAAAACTTCAAAATAAAAAATCGAAGCAATCCTTTCTTATTCCCAGTTTGAATTAATTGAAAAACTTTCTTAATTTTTAAAAGACACTTATTTAATCATTACAATGATTCGTGTTATAATAAATAATCATAAAAGCTTTTCGAAAAATCAAAAAATCAAAAAAGTTCGAACCAAAAGAAAAAAAAATTTGAAAGCAAAAAAAAAAAAAAAATGGCGGAATTTCATAAAATTTGAGAAATGAAAAACATGGCGAAAAAAAGGAAAAAAAAAAAAAAAAAAAAAAAAAAAGGGTGATTGATCGGAAGTTGCGTGTGATTCCACGAAATTGTAGTTGGCGGTTGTGTTGTGATTGGGTTTGGGGAACGTCTGAATTGATTAGAACAATAATAAAAATCAAAAAACTATAAAATAAAACTATAAAATAAAATTATAAAACATTTCAAACATTAAAAAAAATAAGAATTATAATTTCATTTTTGATTTCAGGACTCTCAAAGATAACTTTTTAATAACAGAACAAAAATTGTAATTTTTTTTTGTTCTTATTACATTCAATTGTAAGTTTGGAAAACAAATAAAGTAGAACAAATTATATAACATTGAAACTTGAATAAGGAAAGAAAACTTTAAAACAAGAATTAGATTCTTATAAAACAATAAAACAATAAAACATATATAATTATAATTATAATTTCAATTTATTGAAGAAAAAATATAATTTTTTGTTTTAATTGCTTCTGAATTTTATTGTCAATTATTTGTTGTTTTTGTGAATTGAAATGAAAGTCCAGTTCAACCTTGTTTGAATTAATAAGAAAGTTGAATAATCTGTTGTTGAAAGTTCTAATAACTCATAAGAACTTTGTAACAAAGAAGATTGACAAAATTTGCTAAATAGTCGATCAGGAATAATAATTGAAAATAATTAGAAAAGAGAAAATTACATAATTTTATTAATAGTAAGTTGACCTGATAAAACCTGATAATATCTAATATATCATAAAACTAATTGAAATTGAAAGAAAGAAAGTGAATGAAGAATGAAAATGAATGAAGACCTTTATTTGCTTTTAATTTATTATTGGAATAATTGAATAATTGGAATTTTGAATTTTTTGACTTTTAATTAAATTTCTTACAAGTCAAATAAATTGACTGTATTACAGTTTGAATACACTCTCATTAATAAAGCATTATATTATAAAAAATTTAAATACATTAATTAAAGGACTTTTTATTTTTGTTACCTGAAAATTCAATGAATACATTTCTTTGACTTTGACTTCACAATTGCAAAATTAACCTTTCATGAACTAAATTTTACTTCAATTTACATTTATTAACAGTTTTATTGGTCATAAAATAGATATAAACAAGGAAAGATGGGGTTTGGATTGATCACAAAAATATTATTTACAGTCTTAGCTGTCACACAAATCGTATGAATTTTATTAATTCAATTTCATTATTCGAATTTTATTTCAACTATTTTTGTAAAATAAATAAAAAAATAATTAATAAAACAAGGCATTTATTCTTGCTGGAATGATTTATACTTTATCAGCAAAAGATAATATGGCTTTACTTGCTCTTCTTGATTTAATATTCCCAATAATCGGTTTAGTTGCTTGTTGGAAATTTAAAAAAGATTCAGATCCCTGTATTCCAAGCAAAATCCTCTTCCTTATTGTAAGATTTCATTTAGAATCTCTTTGTCTTGAAAAAAAAATTTTTTTTTTTAACCTATTCTTTTTTTTTAAAAAAAAAAAAAAAAGTACACAATTTGGTGTATCATCTGGGTTCTTGTTGGAATTTTCTTTATTTTGGTCAGAACTCATACAGTTACTCTTCCTGATAATGATACATCAAGAGCTTTCCTTGGAACAATTTCTGATACGGTCAACTGGTCAATTGCTGGTCTTAATCTAGCAGAAATTATCCTTCAAGTTTGTTTTTTTTTTCTTGACTTTTTTATTCTTTAAAAACATAAATTAACCTTTCTTTTTCATTAGTTTCTAGGATTTTGTTTTGGTATCTATCTCATCATCAAATCTTCATCTTCTCCATCTCAAAGTAATTTATTCATTCATACTTTCTCCTTTTTTTATTTATTCTTTAATAACTCTTTTTTTTTAAAAAAAAAACGATAGAATCTTCTGGATTCGTGTAAAATTTTCAAATTTCAAATTTCAAATTGTCTATTAATAAAAAATCAAAGATAATATTTGGAATTTTCAACTTCTAAACTAAAAGGACAAAAAACCCTTTAATTAAACCTTTAATTAAACCTTTAAACCTTTGTTAATTTTAATTTTATCTCAAAATCAAGAAGTATCTATGACCTAGATAGAAACTACCCAACAAAATTGAAAAAGATTGTTTTATTGATTGATTTTAATGATGTTTTGAAATCGACAAAAATATTGAGTAAAATGAGAGTAAAAAAGTCAGGTCTTTTTGGTTTTGAGTTGACTTAAGTTTTGACTTTTCATTTTGTTTGTTGTGAAAAAGCCGTTATTTTTTGAATTCAAATTTTTTTTTTCCTTCCGTGATAATAAGACTTGACATAACTTTACATAAAATGTTAGAGTTTATTGGACGTGAAAATGAAGTTCTTCAATTGAAACAACTCTTAATTGGAGAGGAAGATATCAAAATTGAAGAAGTAGTCGAAGTAGTAGAAGAAGAAACAAAAATTGAACATCCATTATTACCACTTCTTTATATTCATGGGAAAACTGGGACAGGAAAGACAACTATTGTGAAAGAGATATTAGAGGACTTTGGAAGAGCTTACTCATTTGTAAATTGTCATGATTGTTTCACATTGAGTTTATTGTTTTCACATACATTAAAGCAGTTAGGTGATGTTTATGGGAAATTAAATAAAGGAGAGACAACACCAAGAAAGAGAAAGAATGGGAAGTTAGAAAGTGTTGCAAAGAAAGTAAAGACTGAAGAGAAAACAGATGAAAGTAAAAAAGTAAAGAAAAGTAAAGGAAAAGGAAAAAGTAAAAATAAAGAAGAACGAGAAGAAGATAATGAAGTGGAAGTAGAGATAGAAATTGAAGATGAACCTAAGATATATATTGAAATAGAGAAATCATTAGATGATGATGGTGATATATTTGAAATGTTAAATAAGACAAAGTATCCAAAATGTGAGAAAATAGAGGAATTTGTGAATCAAGTTCGTGATCTTTCCGACAAGATTAAACAACCTTTATATTTAGTTTGATTTCTTTATTATTTTAGTTCTCTCTTTTTTTAAAAAAAAGAAAAATAAATTGATCAATAATATTTTTATTAGGTATTTGATTGTGCTGAGAAGTTGAGAGATTTACAAGGATTTAGTCCATTGCTTCTTTTAAAATATTTAGTTAGATTTTCTTCATTTCTTTCTTTCTTTTCTTCTTTTTGTTGAATATGTGATTGAAATTTTTGGAAAAAAAAAAAAAAAAAAAATTAGACCAAAAGAAATATTTGTGTAATTTTAATAAGCTCTGTAACTTGGGATTACTTTGATACAATAAAAGATATTCAAATATATCCTTTTGAAATTTATTTTCCAGATTATTCACAAGGTTTTTATTTATTTTTTTTTTTTAAAAACAAAATTTTATTTTATTTATTTGTTTGAAAAAACCTAAAAATATTTTCTTTTTTTCTTTTCTTCTTTTCAAGAATCTATCTTGGGAATTTTAAAGAAACATTATGCTCAAGATGAAGATCTTGCATTTTATTCAAGCTTTCTTGATTTGTTGTATTCTGTTTTCCGTCAATATACTAATAATTTAAATGAATATATTTACCTTTCAAAAACTCTCTTTCCATTTTATGTAAGCCCTACATTATCTGGGAAAAGTAAGTTTATTCTTCTTTCAAAATTATTTTTTATTCAAATTTTGATTTATTCTCTATTTAGTTCAAAGATCTGAGAAAGTTAAACTGTTCCATAATATTCAACCTCTTATCAGACAATTAACTTCAACATTTCAAATTCAAGAATCTTCAATAGATTCAAATAATTTAAATGGTCCTCTTAAAGAATCAGGTTCTTGATTTTTTCTTTCTTCTTTAGTATGGAATAAAATAAAACAAAATAATAAATTAAAATAAATTAAATAGACATTACAATTGAACTACCATATGTAACAAAATTCCTCTTAATGGCAGCTTATATTTGTTCTCATAATCCACCAAGGCTTGATTCTCGTTACTTTTCAAAAGGTGGTGGCCCAAAGAAGAAAGCTAGAAAAGAATTAACCAAAGCTAAAATTCAAAAGAGACCAAAGTTATCATTTCCTGTTGAAAGAATGTTTATGATATTTCATCATTTAATGGAAGAACCTTATGATGCTGGATTTGATCTCCAAGTTCAAGTATTTTTTATTTTTAAAAAAAAAAAAAAATATTGAAACTGTTTGAATTATCACTGACAACTTTTTTTTTTTTCTCAAGGTATCAACACTCGTCTCTATGAATTTATTATTTGAAAAAACAAAAATAGATGGATTAGATTCAATGAAATATGAATGTAGATTTGATCAAGAATTTATTCAAAATATTGCTAGAAGTGTAGACTTTCCTTTACATAATTATTTGTATGAATTAAATTAAAATATGTTTAAAAATAAATTGTTTTTTGTTGTAATTTTTTTTTTCTTCAAATTTTTTTATTCATACAAAATTGTTCTTTTTTTTTTTTTCTCATTCGTTTGGTTTTGTTAAGGTTTCACTTTGTGGAATATTTTTACAAGGTAGTTCAGCTTTCAATTGGTTTGGAAGGGGGTCAAAATTCCAATTGCGAGTATGAAAGTTATTTCGGATTGAAAGATTACAAAGTTGTTGAAGAGTTGGTACGGATGACCAATTTTCAATTTCTTCTTGCATTTGAGGTGATTCAATGACAAGATTCTTACTTTTTCTTGCTCCAACTTTGAGTAATTCCTTTTTTTTTTTTGGAAAAAAAAAGATTAAAATTATTGAAGTGAATTTTTTTTTTAAAAAAAAAAAAAAAAAAAAAAAAAAAATTTTATTTTAAAAAATTTAATATGACCTCTTGTAATAGCTAAATCAATTGCTGTTCTACTTTTGAAATCTTTAAATGAGAAATCACAACCATATTGGAGAAGAAGTCGAACACAACCTAAATGTCCTTCATGACAAGCAATATGAAGTGCTGTTTGTCCATAATCTGTTGTTGCATTAATTTCTTTCAAATCCTTATTCTCTAACATTTCATTTAATAGTAAAATAACTAATCCTTTTCTTCCTCCAGCAACAGCAGTATGAAGTGGGTTAAATCCTTGAGATCCTTTAAAAAATGGGGATGCGCCATTCTTTGTCAATAACCTCACAGTATCAAAACATCCTGAAACAATTGAAGAATGAAGTGCAGAAAATCCATCAGCACAGCGTTGATTTGTATCACAATTAAATTGAATTAATAATCTTGAACATTCAATGAATTTCTTTTGAACAGTATGACTTAATGCTGTATTTCCTATTATTTTATTATTTTTATTATAAGCATGATTTTTTTTTTTTTTTTGAACATAAAAAAAAAAAAAAAAACAATATAGAAATATAAAATTATACCTTTTTGATCAATTGAATTAGGACTCTTCCCTAGAAATAAGAGTGACCATAATAGCAAATAGTTATTATTTTTACAAGCATAAATAACAGGATAAGGTTCGAATAACAATGTATAAGGCGTCAACAATAAGAGTGTATATCCATAGTCATAAATTCTTGAAAGAAGAGAATTTGAAGACCAAATAGAATTCATTTGATGTCCTAAAGTGTTCAAATATAATGGAAATCAAGGGTTATAAGATTGCAATAAGTTATTAATTATTAATTATTGTTTGTTTGGGTTTGCAAAAAAAAAAAAATCAACAGATTGGGGTATTTATAGGTTTGTGCTTCAGACCGAAAAAAAAATTGACGTAAACATTTATTTACCAATCAAAGGTGATGATTTTATTAAATGACCAATCAAAAGAAAAGAAAGAAGAAAAAAAACAAAAACAAAAACAAAAAATGAAAGTTATTTTTTCATTGATTGATCAAATTTTTAAAAGTTTGAGAGATTTATTAACCAGAAATGAACTTTTTATTTCAGTTGATTTCACCTGGAAGTTGTAAATGTTAAATAATTATTGGGCAAAAAATAAAGACATCCCTATTTACAACGAAGGAAAGTATTCCAAAAATTGCTTGGATATTTCTTATATTTCTCCAAAACTTTGCTCATCGAATGGACCTTCAAGAAACCAAATCAAATCAAGCAACTACAAATGTTGCACATACGGTATATGACAAGTTGTGATTATGCAGAGGATTCTTACTATGGGAAAATATGACAATTGAGTTGCTACCTACGAATATTTGAAGGGTTTACTCCAGTGGCAAACAAAGGGGAGGATCACTCAAACTTCATTTGAAGATCTAATAAAAATATTATCATTTATGATCCTTCCTCAAGAAAACAATCTCCCAACTTCAATTTATCAAATACTTCGAACAATATCAAAAACATGTCTGCTTCAATGGTTGTCATTTATTTCCTCCTGACACTCCACACAAGGAATTCTGCATTTGGCAAGAGAAGAAACAAATTTGTTCCTGAAAAAATATTTTATTATATTCCAATTTCCGAGCAAATAGAGCAAATGAAAAAATTTAAAGGGTTTAACGATAGATCAGAATTCATCAAGAGACTAAAAGATAAAGAAGAGTTATTTTTTTTAAAAAATAAAATAAAATAAATATACAAAATACATTACCTAAGGGCCAGCTTTGAACTAGATAAGATTCTAAATGCGACAGTTAATCGATGTTTGTTGGCTTTTGAGGCAATGTTGGAAGTGGAAAATATCCTTCCATCAGATCTAAAAAAGCTAATAAAATTTGAACTAGATCCAACATTTCCACATCCAGAATATAAAACTCTCGAATCAAAAAATCTTTGAATATCTGTTTTTTTAAAAAAAAATTTTTAACACTTTAGCATTAACTTTATTTTCTGTTATTTTAACATTTTAAAAGGAATAAAATTAATGAGAAAAAGAGAAAATAAAGATTACTTTGGACTGAATGAATGATTCAGTTGTGTGTCAGATGATTTCTTTCAAAAAGTTGATTAATCAAGAAATCAACTTTTTGACAAGAGAGATCTGGAGAATTGAGAGTTGATTCTTGCTCATTATAATATTATAGGAAAGAAGGAAGGATAATATCGTTAAATCATTGCTGGAGTTGAGGTTGATAAAAACCTGAAAAGTCACCAAGAAAAGCAATAATAAGAAAAAATAAAAAATCAATAAGAAAAATCAACAAAATATTCGAACTTTTGAAACCCAACGAAAAAAAAAAAAAACCAATAATTAATAAATAAATAAACTACTATTGTAATCACAATTAAGTGATTTACTATTACTATAATTTAAGATTGAGATTATTGGATTGTATTTGAGAAAGAAGAAGAAGAGGACTGCTAATAGTCGTTTTCAATTATAAAATAATAAGAAGGGACCTGGAATTTTTTCGTTTTTTCCTTTGTCTTGTCTTGTCTTTTTTTCCAATTCCTTATGTTTGAAGACTCAGAAAGCTCTTATTCAAATAATAGCAACTCTTTAACAACCCAACATTAAAAAACAAGTAAAAATAACTTTTTTTTATTTATCTATCTATCCAAAAAAAAAAAATTATTATTCTTATAAAACTCAAATAATAGAATAGTAATTAAAAGGTATTAAAAAGGAAGAAAGTGAAAGTGAAAATAAAGGACGAGAGAAGAAGAAGAAAGAAGAATAAAGTAAAAAGGAAAGTTAAAATAATGTCAAAAGAACTCATTAAGAGTGAATTAGAGAAGATATTTGCTGGAAAGCTTTCGAAATATCAAAATAAATGGCAAATTGTTGAAGAAGGAAAGGAGGCAAGGAGAGTGAGGGTACTGACACCAAATGATAATGAACAATATGTTGATATCCTTGTACCTTCAGATTATCCAAAATCAGAAGAGGATTTTTTAATATTAGAGTGTCATTGTAAGAAATTGGATCAACGGATAGCAGATTTACAAGATGAAATTTATACTGAGGAACCAAGTCGTTTGAGATTAGCTTTTGTTTGTGAAAAGCTTGTAGCAATGTTTGAAAAACATTTGGCTGGTGGTGATCTCTCAAGTATTAAAGGTGATAAAAGAAGAGAGAGTTCAAATCCAGGTTCTGAAAATTTTGATGGCATGGTTGACTCATCTCCACAAAAAAAAATTAAAGGGGAAGATGATACAAATGAAACTATGGAAGAAGAAGAAGAAGAAGAAGAGGATCAAGAACACTCTTCCATGGATATTGTTGATGATGATGGTGAAGGAGATGAGAATTTAGAAAATGGAGAAGAAGAAGATGATGATGATGGTGATTATTTTGATGAAAATGCCCTTTGGGGAGCAAACAACCAAGAAGAATTTTGGGAAGATGGAGATCCAGAAGAAGAATGGCTTGATGAATTATATCAAAAAAAGAAATGGATTTCAGCTTCAAAAGATCTTCATTTCCAAAAAGGAATTGATGAAGTTAAACAGAGACACTCCCAAGACTCTCAAAAAGTAGTTCCCCAAAAAAGATCAAAATATAATCCTGTAACTATAAATCAATCAACCTCCAATACAACATCAATCCAAACATCAATCCAAACACAAATACAAGAACAAGAACAACAAGCAAAAGCTCCTCTCAAAGCATTAGATGCTAAAATTGAGAGTTATAGAAAAAATTTTGAATTTAGTATTGGAACTCTTTCAAATGAGATTATTGACATAATTAGGAATAAAAAGACTTTACCTTTTGAGGCAATGCCAATTAATAATGATATCTTCAATTGGAAAGTTCAATTAACTTCATTCTCAAACCCCAATTCAAAAATGTCAAAACAACTTGAACAAATTAAATCAAAATTTGGTTACTCATATATTGAACTTGAGTTCTCCTTCAAACCAGGACTCTATCCATTTTATCCCCCATTAGTTTTTCTTCTTCGTCCCCGTTTAAAGTCATTTATGTTTGCGAGAATTGCTTCTCTTGATATTCTCAAACTTGAGAATTGGAATCCTACATTAGAAGTTAAACAATTGGTCCTAGCAATTCGAGATTTATTAGAAAAAGAAGGAGATATTGATGTTGATGCAGAAGAAAATGATTTACAAAAATTCCCTCAAGGAAGTCATTGTCACCTTGAAAATCTCTTAGTTTTAATTGGTCTCGAAACAAAAATTGAACCTCGAGCAAATTTGAAATATACTTTTCAACCAATTGTCTCACAACCTTATCTTCAACCCAATGAACCTCAAAAACCAAAAAGTGAAAGTAACAAATTATTTAATTTTGAATTACCTAGTTTACCAAAAATTGAATTACCAAATTTCCCAAATTTATTATCCAATGCAACAACAACAACAACAACAAATTCTAATGGTTACAATTTGTTTTTTTTTTTAAAAGAAAATTTTTTATTTTTATTATTTTCAAATTTTTATTTATTTTTATATTTGATTTTAATCATTTTCTCACATCTTTTTTTTCTCTTTCCTTATACAGATATGGAATCAGAATCAACATTTCAACTCAAAGAAAAAACATTTTGGGCAAAAGGAACAGGTTATGGTTTTGGTCAAAAAAAAGGAGGAGTCAGTTGGGATCCAGAAAAATGGGAAGCAGCTCAAAAAGAAAAAGATCAACAACTTCAAGTTTTCCTTGATAAAGTTGTTGTTTCTCTTCAAGATCCAAATCAACTCTCTGTAGGTCAAACAGTTTCTGTTGAGGAATCTTGTTTAATACCATTAATGGAATATTATTTTAGAAATGATTCTCTATTAGATATCCTTAAACACAAAGAACTTTTCCAAGCATTATTTGAAATTACAAAAAGTTTTTGTCTCCGACCAGAGTTAGTTAAATTTGTTGGACCACTCCCAAAACAAAAAGTTTCAATTGCAAAACTTATAAAATTAATGGCCACTTCTGCAAAACCAATTGTTGATTTCTCAAAAGGTGGTCATTTTTTCCAAACAGAGCCAATGGATAGTGAATATGTATTAGCAAAAGAAATTGTTGAATTGGATAAATTAATTGGTGAAAAACTTCCTCAAAGTTCTTTAGATACAGAAGAGACTACTGTCACATCAAATTTAGAAAAATCACAATCAATTGAAGATAAATATGTTGAAGAAATGAAACCACTTCAATATAAAGAAGTTTCAGAATTTAGTTTCCATCATTATAGAGATGTAAAAAAAATGTCCTCTCATGGTTCTTCAGCATTAACTAAACGTATTTTAATGGAAACAGGAACTTGGGCAAGTAATTCTTTACCACTTTCTTTCTCTTCATCAGTTTTTGTTAGAAAAATTGAAAGGTTAATTTTTTTTTTTTTTTTTTTTTTTTTTTTTTTTTTTTTTCAATTTATGGATTTTTAAAATTGATAAATTAAATAGTGATATGACACTCCTTCAAGCATTAATTACTGGACCTGAAGGAACACCTTATTCAGGTGGATGTTTTATATTTGATATCTTTTTCCCAAATGATTATCCAAATGTTCCTCCTCAAGTCAATCTTCAAACTACAGGACAAGGAAAAGTCAGATTTAATCCAAATGTATCTTTTCTTTTACTTTTTTTTCCTTCTTCATTTTCTTCTTCTTTTTTCTTTTTTCTTTTTTTCTTTGAGAAAATAAAATAAAATAAATAAAATATAATAAAAAGTTGTATAATTGTGGTAAAGTTTGTTTATCATTACTTGGAACTTGGTCAGGAGATGTTGGAGAAAACTGGACAAGAGCTAGTACTCTTCTTCAAGTAAACATTTCTTTCCTTTCCATTTTTGTTCTCATTTTATTATCATTTCGTATGCTTTAATAATAATTTTTTCATTTTTTTTTTTTT
>Ga0209960_1002791_pt1 | contig 16461 bp, 16 predicted proteins | sample ThiBiot_500_plan_2_FD_183947 | JGI IMG/M metagenome (GOLD analysis project Ga0209960, IMG submission 183947) | Wastewater bioreactor microbial communities from Cape Town, South Africa - Thiocy_expt_500_plan (SPAdes) | ecosystem: Engineered > Bioreactor > Thiocyanate-remediating >...
AAAAAAAAAAAAAATCAAAGTTTTTTTCTTTTGTTCTTTCAAATAATAAAGTAATTGAACATACATAATAGTCTTCAGATTTATTTCATTTTTGATTGCATTTGCAAGACGATTGATGTGTTCTTCTGAAATAAGTTCATCTTTAATCCATACAAATGAAAATCTGAAACAACTTTCAATATATTTCCATCGATTCTCCTCTTTTTTTTTTTTTTTTTAAAATGAGATCAAACATAAAATAAAAATAAAAATAAATAATAAAATAAATACCTGTATCATAAGCTTTTAATAAAGAAATAACTTCTTTGTTCTTTATATCATAAATTGTTTTTCCTTGAAATTTTGCACGAATATTAACTGTTCCATTTTGAAATAAAAGTTTAAGAACTTCAGGACTTGATTGTGCAATAAAAAGAAAGCATTTGTTTTCTTTGTTAACTAAATTCACATTTACTTCAGGACATTTCAATAACTCTTTTGTGACTTCCAATTTCCTTTTCTCCCAACTAATCATCAAAGGTGTATCTCCATTTTTGTTTGGTTTATTGACATCTATCCTTTTATCCTTTAATAAGAGTTGAACAATTTCAATATGACCTTCTGAGCATGAAATGAAAAGTGCCGTTTCCTCAAAATCGTTTTGTTTTTGAATATCAATTTCATCATTAGTGAGAAGTTCAATAACAATATTCAAATGATTGTTTTTACATGCAATAAAAAATGGACTTTCCTCAAACAAATTGGTTTGATTTTTTTGAACTCTTGAATGTTTTAATAACTCCATCACAATTTCAATATTTCCTTTTGAACACGCAATAAAAAATGGTGTCATTCCTTCTTCTCCTTGATAATTAACATCTATTTGATCATCTTTAAGATATTCACTAACAAGATCAATTCTATTAGCAACACATGCTGCAAAGAATAATCCATTTTTTTTCTCAATTTCAGATAGTTCAAGTATTGGATTTGAGAATAATTTTTCAAGTTTTTCAATTGCTCCTAAAAATATTGCTTCTTTATATAAAATCATCATCTCATCCAAGTTAAAATTTTCTAAATTTTATTTTATTGTTGGTTCATTGAGTTGATTATTTTTTTTTTTTTACAAAATTAATTCAATTTTGACTTTATATATTGTTTGAAAAAAACTCTGACCTGGCAAATCAAATTCACTTCTTAATGATATTAGAGATTTTTCAGGGTCTTTTCTAAATTCTACGAGGAAATCAAGAGCTTCTCTATGTTCCTTTGTGTTTGCTTCTTTGATATTTCGAAATTTCAAGTCAATTTCTCTTCCACTTGCAATGATCCTTTTGAAAGATTTTAAATAGGGTGATTTTGTGGCTAGGTTTTGAATCGTTAAATTCATCACATCGTTTATTAACATATTTGAGATTGTCTCTTCATCTCTTTGCCACATTGCTTCTTTGAATATCAATATTTTTTCCTTTGTTGTAAAATATTCTATTTTATTTTTATTATTATTTTGTTTGAGAATTAAAATCCAAAGAAAATCATCAATCATCAAGAAATAATAAGAATAAGAATTAAAAAAAAAATCAAACCAGGTAAACCAAGTTCTTTTCTAAGTTCTTTTCTAGTTTGAATAGGGTCTAATAAAAATTTCTCAAGTAATTGAATAAGTTTGACAACTTTTTCATTTTTATCTTTGTTTTTTTCGAGTGAGTTTTTTGTTGATTCAATATTTTCTTTTGGAATATTTCTTCCACTTGCAAGAATCCATTTTCCAACATCAAGATGTTTATCAGTACATGAATCAATAAATGCTGATCCAATAATTTTTGGTTGTTTAAAATGGCTAATAATTCTTTCATTCATCAACATATATTTTACGATTTCTAAATGTCCGATCGTGCAAACTGTATAAAAGAGTGAGACTCCAGACAGATTTGAAGAATTTGCCTGAACTCTTGGATCCTCTAATAATAATTCAACAATTTCTAAATACCCATTTCTACAAACAAGTTCAAGAGGTGTCATCAATCCAAGATGAAATTCAACACTTCTTTCATTAAAATCTATATCATCTCTCTTCAGTAATTCCCTAACTTTCTCAACATCTGGTTTTCCTTCAAGTCCACAAGCGATGAACAGTTCTTTCTCCTTCATGATTGATTTGTTATCTTTCAAAAAGGGCTAAATGTCCAAAAAATTAAGGAATCAAAGAACAATAATTTCCCTTCAATCTTCTTCTGCTTCTTTTGAATTTCTTTCTTGATGTTGTTGTTCAAATTCTTAAAAAGCTAATCAAATTCCAATTGTAATTCAAACTGCTTTTTTTTTTTCGAATCTCCTCCAATTTATAAATTATCAATTATTATTTACTTTTCCTTCAGGGGGACTTTGGTTGGTCTCTTCGGTTATCAGAGTTACTTGGAACTTCTTTGTCCATGCTTCTCCTCCCTTTGTGTTGTTCTTTCCAAACAAGCCAAGAATGGGTTCTTCGTCACCTAAATCAAAACAATTCCCTGGTATTGTAAAAAATTAACTCGTTCACTTGAGCAAATCTTTCAAAAAATTTAATGTTCAGTTGGAAGTTTATCTTCAAACTCCATTACATTACTTGTTCGTTTTTGTTTTTTGTTTTTTGTTTTTGTTTTTGATTAGTCAATAAAGTTGATTTTTTATTTTTGTTTTTTTTTTTTTGTAGGTCTTTTTTTTTTTCCGCCATTTTTTTAAAAAAAGAAAAAAACATGGCGGAATTTTCTCAATTTTTCATCTCTTCATTACATTTTTTGAAATTGTTCTGCTTTCGCATGATGTTTTTTTGGTGAGCCAACATTATTTTTTTGAAATTGGGATGGAAAAGAGTCACAGAAATGCATGAACAACAAGCAACAATTAAGTCCAACATCTATTCTTTCAAAATGCAGGGAAGTTATTATTAAATGAAAACCTGAAGTTACACTTTCAAACAGATTTTCAAAAATAAATAAAAACCATTTCTGTAGAATACATTGTGTCGAAGCTTCAGATAAGAATAATAATAATAAAGGTGTCCAACCCTCATTTGATATTTTTATTTTTATTTTCAAATCCAAACAGAAAAAAATGGAAAAACGGCTTTCCCTGGCGTGTTCAGAAGGGGGGGTTGAAGAAGTTAAAATTTTACTTCAAGACTCAAAAATTGACACAAATTTGCAATATTATTATCCAAGAACACCTTTTTATATTGCCTGCTGGAAAGGACAGATTGAAATTGTGAAATTATTATTAAATGATAAAAGAGTTGATATCAATAAAGCAGGCGAGAATAATCGAACACCATTTTATGTTGTTTGCAGAGAAGGACACATTGAAATTGTGAAGTTATTATTAAATGATCAAAGAGTTGATATCAATAAAGCAACAAATGATGGTTATATACCCTTCTTTATTGCTTGTATGAAAGGACATATTGAAATTGTGAAACTATTATTAAATGATCAAAGAGTTGATGTCAATAAAGCAGCAAGTGAGGGTGACACACCCCTTTTTATTGCATGTCAAGAAGGGCATATTGAAATTATGAAATTATTATTAAAGGATAATAGAATTGATATCAATAAACCAAATAATGATGGTTGGACACCTTTTTTGATTGCTTGTTATCAAAGGCATATTGAAATTGTGAAATTATTATTAAATGATAATAGAATTGATAAAACACGAACTGAGAATGATTGGGCTTCTTTTTGGATGGCCTGTTATGATGGACATATTGAAATTGTGAAATTGTTATTAAATGATAAAAGAGTTGATTTCAATCAAGCAAATAATGAAGGAGTAACACCTTTTTATGTTGCTTGTGAAAAAGGACACATTGAAATTGTGAAATTCTTATTAAATGATGAAAGAGTTGACATTAATAGAACAGGGAGTAGATACGATCAAACACCATTTTATGCTGCGTGCTCTAAAGGATATATTGAGATAGTGAAATTATTATTAAATGATGAAAGAGTTGATCTCAAAAAAGAAAATAAGATGAGCGAAACACCATTTTATATTGCTTGTAATAATGGACATATTGAAGTTGTGAAATTATTATTAAATAATAAAAGAGTTGATATTAATAAGGCAAAGATGAGTGGTGATACACCTTTTCATATTGCTTGTAAAAATGGGTATATTAATATTGTGAAATTATTATTAAATGACCAAAGAGTGAATACCAACAAAGAAGATAGTTATGGTTATACATCTTTGTATATTGCTTGTGAAAATGGAAAAATTGAAATTGTGAAACTCTTACTAAATGATAAAAGGGTTGATATCAACAAAGCAACGAATATTGGTCGAACACCTTTTTTTGTTGCTTGTAAAAATGGACATATTGAAATTGTGAAATTATTATTAAATGAAGAAAAAGGTGATATTAATGAATCAAATAGCATTGGTGAATCACCTTTTTGGATTGCTTGTTGTAATGGACATATTGAAGTTGTGAAATTATTATTGAATGATCAAAGACTTGATAAAACACAAACTCAGAATGATCGGACTCCCTTTTTTATTGCTTGTAATAATGGGCACATTGAAATTGTGAAGTTATTATTGAAGGACAAAATGGTTGATATCAATAAAGCGAACGTAGCTGATGAAACACCATTTTCTGTTGCTTGTGAAAAAGGACACATTGAAATTGTGAAATTATTATTAAATTATGAAAGAATTGAAATCAATAAAGGTAATAGGTATCGAGGAAATGAAACACCTTTTTGGATTGCTTGTTATAAAGGACATACTGAAATTGTGAAATTATTATTAAATGATCTAAGAGTTGATATCAATAAACCAAATAATGATAAAGCAACACCTTTTTATATTGCTTGTCGAGAAGGATATATTGAAATTGTGGAATTATTATTAAGGGATAAAAGAACTGATATTAATGAAGCAACAAATTATAGAGAAACACCTTTTCTTATTGCTTGTCATAATGGGCATATTGAAATTGTTAAATTATTATTAAATGATAAAAGAATTGATATTAATAAAGCAGAAAATTCCGGCAGTACACCTTTTTGGGTTGCTTGTGATCAAGGATACATTGAAATTGTGAAATTATTATTAAACGATGAAAGAGTTGATATCAATAAACCAAATAATGATAAAGCAACACCTTTTTATATTGCTTGCTTAAATAGACAGATTGGAGTTGTGAAATTATTATTAAGTGATGTGAGAACCGAAATTAATAACCCAGATTCTAATGGAGTAACACCTTTTTATCATGCTTGCCAAAATGGAAATATTGAAATTGTGAAATTACTATTAAATGATCAAAGAGTTGGTACCGATAAAAAAGAGAATTCAGTTGGTTGGATTGATATCAATCAATCAAATAATGATAAAGCAACACCTTTTTATATTGTGTGTTTTCAAAAACATCTTGAAATTATGGAATTATTATTGAATGATCAGCGAGTTGATCTAAATAAAGCAAGTAAGCATAAGGCAACACCTTTTTATGTTGCTTGCCAAGATGGACAGACTGATATTGTGAAAATATTATTAAATCATAACAGAGTTGATATCAACAAAGATAATATTGGCCACCAAACACCTTTTTATATTGCTTGTAGAGAAGGACATATTGAAATTGTGAAACTACTATTAAATGATGTGAGAACCGAAATTAATAAACCAAATAGTGATGGAGTAACACCTTTTTATATTGCTTGTTACTATGAGGAGATTAAAATTGTGAAATATATCCTAGCAAGTGGAAGAGAAGTAACATTAAATTTTAAAACCAATGATGGGAAGAGTGCAATTGATGTCGCAAGAGAAAAAGGGAGAATGGATATTGTTGAACTACTTGAATCATTTATAAGAAATCCGAATGAAACAAGAACAAGACATTTATTGCATGGTAAAAAAAATCAAAAAAAAATATTCCTATAACAAAATTAAATAGTAAATAAAATTTTAGAGGGATATAATCTCTTCAGGGACTCTATTGAGATTGGAAAGAACGAAGAAAATATTAAGGTTCTCAAAGAAGCATCAACATTTATTGGAATTAAACCTACTTATTTCCTTCCATTAAATGCAAAATCTCAAAATGAAATTACCCATTTGTTTGTAAACAAATCAAATACTGATTCAATTCCAATATCTTTTGGCAGTTTTCAAAACTTAGTTCATTTGGATTTATCAAATAATCAAATACAAGAGATTCCTTCATCACTTTCAAAATTAATTCAGCTACAATATTTAGATATGTCAAAAAATAAAATTAGTGATAAAAGTGTGCAAGTTCTTTCAGATTTAATTCAGAAAAGCAAAGATATTGTTTTAATTGATTTGAAAAGTAAGGTCACTTCGTTTTTCTTTTTTTTCCCCATTCTTTGGCAGCTTCAAAATGAGAAAAAATAAAACTAGAGAACCAAATTACCAAAAAAGGAGCAAATGTCATTGAGGAATCATTGAAATTTAATTCATCTCTCTTTTATTTATTTCTTGATGGAGATAATATCTCAAAATTACAAATCAATGCAATTAATGAAATATTGAAACGAAAAAGGAATACTTTGGATTTCAACACAGTTTCAGTTTATTTATTAGGATATGGTCATGTTGGAAAAACAACATTGAGACAAACTATTAAAAATATGGATTCAATTTTAACTTCATGGTTTGGATTAAATCGAGAAGCGGAATCAATTAAAAATGATATTCAAACGGAATGTGTTGAAATTGATAGAAGAGTTAATATTGGGAAAACAAATATTCAAATTATTGATTTTGGAGGACAAAAGGAATATCATCATGGAACTCATTTATTTACAAGAATCTCAAGATCTATTTTTTTAATATTAGCAAATCCTTTTGATTTTGGATTTGAAGAACAAGTTTGGTATTGGTTGAGATTATTAAATTTAAAATCGTTAAAGAATCAAAATCAAAAAGCAGAAGTGATAATTATATTTAGTCATAAAGATAAAGAGAATGATAAAAATGCAATTCAAGTAATAGAAACAAAATTAGAAAACTTAATGAATGAATTAAGAATTGAATTTGATGAGACAATTGATGTTAATACATTCTGGATCTGGATGGATTGTACAAAAACAAAAACAAATGAAATGAAACTTTTTTTGGATATATTAGAAATAACAGTAAATAAAGTTATGGATAAATTTAGAATGAATATTCCAGATATTTCTATTCCACAAAAAATCATTAATAGCTTGAATCAAATATTTTATGAAAGAAATGAACTAGAAATTGAAATTGGAAAGATATTAAAATCAGATGAAATTATTGGATCGCATTGGATTAATATTTTACTTCAAAGTCATGATTTTTTATCAATTCAAATTAACAATGAAAATGAAAGTCAAAAAGAAAAAGAATATATTTGTGTTGATTTAGAAAAATTTGGAAAAGATATTTTAAGTCAAATTATCAAACCAAATGCTTCAAAATATATTTATTCTTCAAGTGATATTATTGGTACATTTATTTTTTTTATTTTTTATTCATCTTCTAAAAATTATTTATAAATAGATGAAATCCTTTCAAATGAAAATGGAAAGTGGAAATCAATATTTTGTGAGATATTGGAATCATTAGAATTATGTTTCCAAAAAGGAATCAATGAATATTTATTTCCATCCATGTTACCAATTAATTCAATTCATCATGCCCAACAACTTTGGAATGAAGATCAAGTGAATGGAAGAAAGTATTATGGAAGGAGACTACAAATTGAAGATAAAAAATTGATGTTTCATCCATCATTTTTACCACAATTAGTTTGTCGTCTATTGAGTGGAATTGTTGTTGATGAAGAACCTTATATTTGGAATGAAGGATTAATGTTCAAACATTCAAAAGAATATTTGATTGGATTATTTATGCATGGAGTAATGGAATCAAATTTACAAGAGAGTGAATCAAATCAAACAAATCAAGCAATTTTAAATAGTAGAAAACATGGAGAACCAAATCGATTGAAAATGATGGATATTTTAATTAAAGGGCCAAATATTAAAGAATGCCAAAGATTAATGAATACATGTTTAGAATCAATTGAATATATTAAGGCTCATTTTTATGAAAATTTGAAATGGAATCAAGAAATTTTATTTCCTTCAACAATTCAAAAATATTATTCAATTGTTGATAAAAGAAATATCTTTTCAATTCCATTAAGTGAGAATAGCAATGATAATAATGGAGATAATCAATTTCAAGATCTGATCAAAGGAGGAATATCAGAAGATAAATTATTAGATCTTTATAATTCAGGAGATAAGAATGATAGTATAAACAAACATTTGATTTATATTGCATTTCATGAAGGATATTTTGAAACTATCAAAAAAATAATTGGAAATGAAAATCAAGCGGAAATAAATAACGAAATAATGTTTGGAATATATTTAAGTTGTCAAAATGGATATTCAAATATTCTTGAATATACAATCGGAAGCGGAATTCAAATTGATTTTAGAAAAACGTTTTGGAATAAAAATTGTTTCGAAATTTCTAGTGAAGAACAAAATACTGAGATTGTAAATATTATTTATGAATTCCAGCATGATCCTTTGAAAATCAAAACTGAATATCGAAAGAAATACGAATTTTCAAGTAACTTTCTTTCTTTTTTGTTTTTATTTTTATTTTATTTTATTTTATTTTTATTTTTTATTTTTATTTAATTTTAATCCCATTTTTTTAATCAAATAGACGAAGAAGAAATTGAGATATTAGCTATATTTGATAAGAAAAAAGAAAAAATGAAAGTGACACCACCATTTTCTTTGTATGAATTGGAATCATCAATTAAAGCTATGTTTACTATCTTTGATGATATTTATATACAAATATGGGATTCGAAATTTGAAGAATATTTGGACATAAAAAGAGTTGAAGAAGTGAAAATGGGTTCAAAGCTGAGGATCAAAATCAGTTCATTTTGGGGAATGCAAGTTGATAATCGATGGGATAGACAAGGAAAAGGAATTAAACTTGAAAGATTATGTCTCTTGGAGGAGAACAAAATTATTGATGAATCACTTTACAACAAATTTTATGATATACTAATAAAATTCGGATTTAATCTGGAAACTCAAAAACTCAAAGAAGTATTTGCGATTCATAATGACGAATTGAAAAGAAGATTTGAAGCACATCGAAATATTTTATTTGGTCAACAATTAGAATCTCCAAAGGATTTTAAATCACAATCATGGAAAACTAAATCAGATTTTGAATTGAGATCTTTCTTTTTAGATCATTTGAATGATTATATTAATGAATTTAATTGGAATGATGGAAACAAAGTTTTTTTTTCTTCTTTAAATAATGATTATAATTCTTTCATTGTTTCAATATTTTATTCATTGATATTACTATCATTAGCCAGCAGTGATTCCAATGGTTCATGGAACATGTGAAAAGTATATTTGGCAAATTTGTCAACATGGATTAACAACACTTGCTAAATTAGATTCTGGTTATTATGGACAAGGTTTTCTTTTGATTTTTTTCTTTTCTTTTTCTCTTTCTTTTGACTGATCACATTAAAATAAAAGGTGTGTATTTCACGAGAGATTTATCCTATGCACAGTCTTATGCAAAAATGACAGCACTTAGCAATAAAAGTGCTGAATACTTTGTAATTTGTTGTGTTATCCCAGGTTTAAATTTTTTTATTTTCAATCAATGATCTCATCAAAACTAATTAATTAAAAATTAATCAATAGGAAACATTTATCCAATCACAGAACATCCTGAATTATCACCAAATTCATTTAAAGGAAAACCAAGGATTCCTGGTTATCAATCTCATTGCACCATTGGTTTGATTTTTTGATTCTTTCCTTTTTTTTTTCATAACTTCTCTAAATCACATTACTTTGAAAATATAGTTGATAAAAGAAATACTGCAAAAGCATATCCAATCACCACAAAGAAATTTATTCCTGAATATCATGCAGATGAACTTGTAGTTTTTCAAGATGCTCAAATCCTTCCAATTTTTGCTTTCTCGCTCTCTTAATCCTTTTTTTGTGTCAGCTCGCCTTGTATTGTTAATAGAAATCATAGCAAATTGTAACTTTCTCTTTCTTTCTTTTTTCCTTCTTATTATTAGTTTCTCCTTTTTTTTTTTTCTTCTTTCTTTTTTATTTTTGATGAACTTTCTCCTTTAGTAAAAGAGACATCGGATATTGAGTTTCAAGTTCGATCTGGAAAAAGAGAAGAGATCCCAGATACCAAAGGAGATCTGAACCTTGAACTATTATCAGCTTTAATTGAATGATGTTGGAATCAAATCCCAAATAAATGAAAGACCTATTTTCAAACAAATTGATCAAAAACTAACTTCAATTTCTCCTTTCTAACTCCAATCTCCCAAACCAAAATCGAAATTGAAAAAAAAAAAAAGAAGAAGAAACAAGCACTTGAGTGATAAAATGATTTATTGTAAATTGGTTTCGAATAAATGTTTCGAAAAGCGTGAGTTGTCCCAAAAATAAGTCCATCATCCCTTTAAAAAATCATGATTCCACGTGACTTTAATTCTTTCCCCAAAAGTCCCGAATGATCGAGTTTTACTTCGGAAAAAAAAAATCTTCCGAAAAAAATTTGACCACTTTTTTTTGTTTGCTGATAAAGTCAAAGAAAAAACAAAAGATAGCGGAGGTCAACTGTCTTTTTCTCTCTTTTTTTTTTATTATATAACGAACTTAATTGCTTTTTTTTTTTTTTTTTACCTTCTCTTCTTATTTATTTTATAATTGAATTTCATTTTTTTTTAAAAAAAAAATTAAAAGTTTATTGACTTAGATTTCGAATTCTGAAAAGTTCTGAAAAAAATTAAGTTTTAAATGAATCATTTACAATTCAATATCAAATCTTTAAAGATAGAACAAATTTTAATTTTAGCTGATTTAATTTTTTGAAAAAGAAAAGAGAAAAAAAAAATGATTAGATTAGAAATTCATTAATTAGTTCTAAAATAAAACTACAATGTAGCATTTCTTGAAGCTTTGGAAGAAGAAAGATCGAATTAGAAAAGAACAATGAAGAGATTAATGATATTAATTATCATCATACTAACAATTTGTACAATATTAACAAATGGAGAAGCACCATGCATCAATTATCAACCTGGAATTTGTTCATCAATTAATACATATCAAGTCTCTCCAGTTTTAGGTTCACAAGAAGCTACTGATAGTATTCTTATGACTCTTGGGTTTGAAAATATTACATTAATTGGAAAAATTGATCCAGTTTGTGGTCAAGCTGGACTTAATTATGCTTGCTCTCAAGGTTATGCCCATTGTGATTCTTTAGGTTTTCTTTTTCTTTTTTTTTTTCTTTTTTTTTCATTCTCTTTTTTTTTCTTCAATTAATTTCGATGACTTCTCCTGTAAAAAAATGATAAAATATAAATAAAACCAATGAAATAAAGGAAATATAACCTATATGTGTGCATCAACATGTCAAAGATTTTATGATAAATGTTTTGATATTTTAACATCTATGAATGCAACAAGTTATCTTCCAAATTGTGAAGGGCTTCCTGAAACAAATTGTTTTGCTGTTCCTTTCTCTGATCAACCTCCTCCAGGTTTATCCCTTTTCTTTTTTTTTTTTCAATTTCGTCAAATAGAAATCATAAAAGTAAAATAAATAGATTTTGGATGTCCATCACCATTAATAATTAATCCTGATCGTGAAAATCCAAGTTTCACTTGTGTTGGATATTGTTGTATTCCTTGTTCTCCAATAAAATATTTTTATCCTGAAGGTCAATTAGATGCTGCTGAAACCGTAAACTCAATTTCATTTTTTTTTACTCAAATATTTACCTTTTTGTTGATTTTAATATCACTTTGAAAATTTTAGGTTATTATTGTATGTACTTTTCTTTCAGTTTTCAGTTCACTTTTCATGGTCCTTACATATGTGTTAATGCCAGAGAAAAGAGCTTTCCCTCATACCATTATTTTATGTTTGTCAATTTCATTGGTTTCCTTTTATTTCACTCAATTTTTTGCCCTTGGAGATCAACAAAGAGTTCGTTGTATTGATGAAGTTACTCCTGCATCACCAGGAAATAATTTGAATGTTTTATGTCAAACTCAAGGTTTCTTTTGATTTTTTTTCTTCTAAAAATCAAATCATTTTAAAGAAAGAAAAATCATAAACAATGATAGCCTTTTTTGTTACTTATGGAATTTTAGCTGGAGTTTGTTGGTTTTTCTTATTAGTAATAAATGTTTGGGTGGTATGTATTTATTATTTTTTCAATATCTTTCTTTATGATCATTCAATATTGTCTTTTTTTTTTTTTTTTGAGACTATCGTTTTTATGAGTCTAAAAATGCAAGAGTATAGAAATTATTATTATCCAATTTGTTTTGGTTTACCTTTGATTGCTATCATAGTCTTATTTGCTATGGATTTAGATGGACACCTTATTGGAATTTGGTAATCTTATTTACTTTGTTTTATTTCTTCAATTTTGGGAAACCCATTTTGATTATATTAGGTGCATTGGTCCAAGAGAATATATTGAATATGCTATAATGATTCCTATTGCAATTTGTATTTTTCCTTCTGTTATCTTAAATGTTCATGTCTTGATCAAAATTGCAATGGTTTAATTTTAATTTTAATTTTAATTTGATATTTCATGTTTGATACATATTTTATTATTTTTTCAAATTCAAATTGAAACACTTGTTAGGTTGCAAGTCGAAGAAATGCATCACTCCCATCAATTCTTCGACTCCAAATTCGTTTTTTTGCATTAGTGATGGTCATCTTATTTATATTTTTATTCTATTGGGTAAATTCTCTCTTTCTATCTTTTTGATTTTCTTTTTAAAGAAAAATTATTTATTTATTTATTTATTTTATTTATTTTTAAATTGTAGCTTCACTTTGAATTTCGGATACCAAAAAGAACTGCATCAGAGACTTGGGTTCAAGATTGGTTCCTTTGTATTATTCAAGGTGGTAGTCAAAACTATTGTTCTGAAATTTCTCGTCCTCATCTCCCTGAAATTGGACTTTATACAGTTTCTGAAATCCTTCTAAACCTAATTGGTGTTGTAATCTTTGCACTTTTTGGTGCTAGAATGGAGATCTTTAGTTTTTGGAAGGTAACTTTTTACTTTTTACTTTACTTTTAGTTTTTTTTCTTTTTCTTTTTCCCCCTAACTTTCTTTCTTCCTTCCTTTCTTAAAACCTTTTTTCTTAGGCTCTCCTCACTGGCCACAAAAAACGTATTTTCGAAAGTGGATCCTCATTTGAAATGAAATCAAATAAAAGTGGTTCTCAGCCTAAATCTGAGAGTAATTCAAACAAAAATGATTCAATTTTTGTGGCTCAAACTACCGAAGAAGGAGTGTAATAGTAAAAGTTTCAACATTTGATTTCAAAATGTTATATTGCTTTGATCATTTTTGTTTCTGAAATAAATTGGGAAGATATTTTTAATTTGATTTTTGTGGGAAATAAAATTAAACAAACAAACAAACAAACAAAAAAGATGAACAATATACAAAATGGTGGAACCAAAATTAAAAATCTAATGAGTTAACTACAGATTTTTTTAGTTTAAAATTAGAATCCAATTAATTCGAAAAGAAAAAAAGGAAAATCAAACTTTTTCTCCAAAAATTTCTCTGTGTGCTTTAAGATAGTCAGTATTTGATAACTCCCCTAATCCTAATGCTTTATGATCAAAAGTATTCGCTAACTCAGAATTTGTTTCAGCTGCCCACTTTTTTGTGATTTCAGCAAATCGATTTGGGTCATTTGAAAGTCTATATTGATAATATTTCAATTAATATAAAATAGAAGAAATAATAATATAAACTAAAAAAATATTGAAAGGTACAATTTATATGCTTCTTTGTTTGGGCAAAGGTTCTCTTGTAAATTGTCTAACATTTTTTCTGAAAAAATTGCTTTTAAATAATGTAGGAGATGACAAATGTGATCTTTATTTGGTCTCCATGGAGCAAATTGATGTCGAAGATCCACTTTTTTATCAATTGGATGAACAAGAGGATGGATAACATTAGAAAGAATTACAATTTCAGGAGCATAATAAGGATAACTTGAAAAAAAAAATTTTTTTTTTTGTTTTGTTTTTTTTTTTGAAAAATAATAAGAAAAGGAAAAGAAAGAAAAAGAAAAGAAATAATACTCAGGAGGAATTTGAAGAAAGAATTTTATGATTGCGGGTTGAGCACCAAAGTTGACTTTTCCGCAATGATTTAGAAACATTATTCCATACCAAACTAAAAAATTTGGATCATTTTAGTGTTTTTTTTTTATTTTTATAAGAAAAAAATAAGACTTACAATAAATATTTTCTTGGTTCGGGATAACATAGACTCCAGAAGGACAATGTTCAGGATTTGCAAGATTTTTACTGTCAAAATAATTCAAAAAAAAAAAAGTTCATGAATTTTGAAAGGGACTTAAAAAAAAAAAAAGAAGGAAAAAAAATAAATAATACAATTCTATCAAGAGTTCATAACGAGAAAAATATTCAGAATAAATTTTTTTGCTCTTTCTATCTGGACCACTTGTTTTTCTTGAAGGTGTTAGTCGTTGAATACCTTGATTTGGAGTTGAATTTGAATTTGGTGTTGAAGTTGAGGTTGGAGTTGAAATTTGGTTGTCGAATTGAGAGTCTATAGAGTTTCTTTTTATACTATTTGAATCAAGATTTTTTACTAAAAAATCCTCTGTTAAAGGTGGTAAATTATTATTCTTTTGTTCCTATTTTTTTTTTAATTCATTTATTGCAGGTTCATTTATCATTGAAAAAAAAGAAGAAAAAAATACCTGAGATCTAAAGAAATTGGATATTGAAGAAATTGGCTTGTTAGTATTTTCAAAAAAGAAAGAAAAAGACAAATAAATAAAAAAGAAATATTTTGCATAAATTTTTGATAGAGAAAAAAAAATTTAAGAACCAAAATGAAAGGAAGTTCTTAAATAATATTGAAAGAAAAAAGAATATGCAGTATCAATTCAATAGTTTTCCCTCAATTACAGAGTAACTATCATTCAAGCCTCAAAAGAAGAAAGAAGAAAGAAATTTATAAAGTAAAATATAGAAATTACAAAAACTATCAATAACATAAAGAATAATGAGAAAGAATCAGGGTATCAATTCAATTAATTCGAATTACTGTAGAAAGAAGAATACAAATTCATTCATTGAATTAAAAGAAGTCATACGAAAATAAAAAGAAAATGATAAAGTAAAATACATTGAAAGTAATCACTTCAAATCATTAAATAAGAATAAAGAATCAAAATGAAAGTAAGTTCTAAAGTTATAGTAAATAATAAATAATGAAAGAATAAGGGTATCAAATTCAATGAATTCGAGTTAGAAGAAGTCATACATATTCCTACAGAAATAAAAAGAAGATTATAAGTAAAATATGTTGAAAGCTATCACTTCATTAAAGAATAAAAAATCAAATGAAAGTAAGTTACTTAAGTAATAATGAGCATAAAGAATATTCTTTCATTGAATTAGAAAAGAAGACGAAAAAAGAATATCAAATTCATTAATTGAATTAAAATATTCCTAGAGAAATAAAAAGTAAAATACATAGAAAGCTATCATTCTAAGTCATTAAATAAAGAATAAAGAATCAAATTCAAAATGAAAAGTAAGTTCTGAAGTAATAATGAGCATAAAGAATATTCATATTCCTTCATTGAATTAGAAGAAGTCATACATATTCCGACAGAAATAAAAGAAGATTAAAGTAAAATATTTTGATATCATTCTAAGTCATTAAATAAAGAATAAAGAATCAAATTCAAAATGAAAGTAAGTTACTTAAGTAATAATGAGCATAAAGAATATTCATTCATTGAATTACAGAAAGAAGACGCAAAGTGGAAAAAAAATACGAACCCCTCCATGTTTTTTTTTTTTTTTTTTTTTTTTTTTTTTTTTTTTTTTTTTTTTTTTTTTTTTTTAAAAAATTTTTTTTTTTTTTGTTTTTTTTTTTTTTTTTTTTTTTTTTTTTTTTTTTTTTTTTTTTTTTTTTTTTCTTTTTTGAAAAATTATTTATTTATTTATTTTTAATTTGTAGCTTCATTTTGAATTTCGGTTATCAAAAGCAGTAATCTCAAAAGATAGCCCTTGGATCCAAGAGTGGTTCCTTTGTATTACTCAAGGAGGTGGTCAAAATTACTGTTCTGAAATTGCTCGTCCAAATTTGCCAGCAATCGGTCTTTATACAGTTTCTGAAATACTTCTAAACTTAGTTGGTGTTGTAATCTTTGCACTTTTTGGTGCGAGAATGGAGATCTTTAGTTTTTGGAAGGTAATCTTTTTTTTTTCTTCTTTTTTTTTCTTTTTCTTTTTCTTTTTTTTTTTTTTTTTTTTTTTTTTTTCTTTTTTTTTTTTTTTTATTTTTTTTTTTTATATTTTTTTTTTTT
>Ga0209960_1002795_pt1 | contig 16439 bp, 24 predicted proteins | sample ThiBiot_500_plan_2_FD_183947 | JGI IMG/M metagenome (GOLD analysis project Ga0209960, IMG submission 183947) | Wastewater bioreactor microbial communities from Cape Town, South Africa - Thiocy_expt_500_plan (SPAdes) | ecosystem: Engineered > Bioreactor > Thiocyanate-remediating >...
ATGATCGGTCTTCGATCGGAATTTCCAAAAATTTCCGTTGCCTAATTTTGGGGATTTCATGTGACGCGTTTTCAATTTTTTTCCTTTTTTTACTAACATCATTTTCGCGCCTTTTTTTTTTTTTTTCTTTTCTTTTGATCAATTCATGTTCGCTATTCACTACGCGAGTAAAAAGTTTTTTTTGTCTCATTTCACTTTTCATTTCTTGGAAATTCGTTTGTCTGGAAAATTTTTTTCAGACAACAACAAACAAAATTCTTTTTTTCTTTTTTCTTTTTTTGATTAATGGAACTCCAGCAACTCCACAAAGCAGATCAAGAAACCCTTCAATCAATCCACGAACAACAACAATTGTACTTACAAAACAAACAAGAAGAAGAAAAAAAAGAACTAGTTAGAAAACAGGCAAACGAGTTGGTGAGAGCTGACTACAAAAAACCCAAAATTTCAACAAAAGAATTACAATTCCACGCTCCATTATTTTCCTTCCAACCTGTGCTGGACACATATTTAACAAAGCTCGGAAAAGAACTCTCAGCAAAGCTTGAGATCAAAAAAATTGCTGGACCACGCTCCATAAATCTTTGGTTAAGTCCCCTCTTTTACGATCTCTTTCGAGAATTTCTTAAGTCAAAAAATTTCCTCCTCAACAACAATGCCTTCGTTGCTTATAATGTCCAAGAAGTGAAAGCTCTTCTCCATCAAGGAAGGATTGGCTTTAACTGTCTCAAGAAACCACCAGAGGCAATCGAAGATAAAGAAGTAGCTCTTGTGTATATAACTAAACGATATCCTTTCAAAATCCAAATTGATCAACAAAAGGAGGTTGTGAAATTCACCTTTTGGTTTCAAGCTTATGATATACAAGGGTTACCCCTTACGGACTTTAAACCAGAAAAACCAGAATAAGTGTAAAGAATGTTGAACTAAAGATTTATAACAAGGATTTTTTATTATTATTAAATTTTAATAGTCTTCTTCAAGATTGAATACATAATCAGCTACTTTAATTTTGCAAGAGGTATCACCACTAATCTCATTGATAATAAAATCAGTCAGCTTCTCAAGATCAATACTCTCCTCGATTTGCTTTGAAATAAATAAATCGCATAATGGACACATTCCTTGAATCAAAGTTCTAAAACAGTTTAAACATTCTGCAAGCTCATTAACATCTTCAGGGGTTCTGGAAATGGACCTTTCTTTTGAACGAAAGATCCATCTACATGGATGAATTTTAGATAAAATATACCTTCTCAAAATTTGGGCTTTGAGGATTCGACTGAATTTATTTGGATCCCAATTACTTCTCTTTTTCAATCTAAAAAAGTAATTGATTTTTTTTTTTTTTTTTTTTTTTTAAAAAAAAATCAAACTTCAAATAATACCTTTTTTTTGTATCACCATTTTTTCTTTCATTTCCTTGTAGAGACCCCAAAGAAATCCACATATCCTCAGGAATCAATATCTCTGCCCTACGTGCAAGCTCAAGAAATATTGTTGAACATGAAACTGTAATTGAAGAAGACCAAAAAAATACTTTTAGACATCGGTACTTCCACGCCTCATCAACCAACAATGGTAAGTTTTCTTCATAATTTCGAATACAAGAACAAAAGGAAAAAATTTTTCTAAGAGACGTTAATATCATTGATAAACTTATCCTCCTCAATCTTTGGATTGGAGTTTCTTCTTCATACATTAACTTTTTTTTAAAAATAAAATAGATCAATGATTTAAGTTTTTGAAACTTGGAAGAATTATACCGAATCACAAAGTTCATTTGAGAATTGATAAATTTGCATAACCTGAGGACCCAACAACCTGGGTGAAAAACTAAAACTATCTTTAGAAGAGTTGAACTGAGACAAATAAGCAGCTAGTGCAGATGAAACTGAGTTAAGTCTCATTTCTTTTAGTTTTTGGAACAATTTTTGAATTAATCCTCTAGAATAAAATTCCGATGCGAGATTTTTAAATTCTGTTCCCACCGCGTTGTTTTCTAAGTGCAATGGATCAATCAAATCATCATCACAAAACCTTGAAAGTGGCAAGGAGATTTGCGCATGACCTTTCTGACTAATATAATCCAATATTGTTCTTTTACGGTTTTTTATTTTATTTATTTTTTATTTTTTATTTTTTATTTTTTTTTAAAAAAAAAATGATTTAAAGGAAATACGAGTGAAGCTTTTCTTGGGAGTACGAAGAAAAATTCTGTTCATTTTGTTTTAAATACTCTTGAAGATCTTCAAAACATTTAACCCTCAACTCGAAAGAATAGGAAGATGCAATTGGATTTCCTTCATTATCAAATTTTATTAAATCATCAATATCACTTGGCTGATTGCTCACCTGTATTTTTTTTTTCATCTAACTTCAAAAAAAAGAAAGAAAGAATATAAACAACAATAGAAAAAAAAATTAGGAAAATCAAATTGACTTTTGCTTTTAGATTGGTAATCAAGTTACTTGGAAGATTATTATGAGGAGAAGGTCTGCGGAAAGCTTGTGTCGTTTGACCTTTAATTTCACCCATCCACTTCATATCACCTTTTTCATAAAATGCAAATGTATTTTCTATTCCATCGTCATCAATCCATCCACTTGTTATCAATTGCTCTCGTTCTTCATCTTCAAGTTGGATTAATTCTTTTATTATGGGATCATTTTCAGCAAAATCACCAGCAAAAGACAAAATGCAGTTTTCTGTTTTATTAATATCCTCCTAAGATTCAAAACTTGAAGTTGGCATTGAACCATTCCAGAATCTTTATGCAATGGAGAACCATCTACACAACTAATTCGTTTCAAATTCAATTAATGGTTAATAATCAAGAAAACAAAGCAGAAATAAGAAATTGATTTCAACCGAGCTATTTTCCAGTGGAAAGCACGATCATTGAACCAGAAAATATCATCTTTTTTAAACTCTAGCAGATGGATAATTTCCAATTTTATTAAATAAATCAATGTAATTCTTGCTCCCACAACTTTTTCAACACCATCAATCACTACAAAATTGTATTATGATTGCAAAAAAGAATTTCAATAAAGTAAATAAAAGTAAATAAAAGTTAAAAAGATAATGATTTGATTTATTGTTTTTTCACTTGAATTAATCACAAAAGAAAAAAAAATGAAAAAAATGAAAAGAAACAAACCCTTCTTGATCGGAAAAACACCTTGAATATCAAAATCATTTTTAACTTTTTTTATCTTCTCAACAGAAGGAAGGCGAGGAAGAGGAATTCCTGGAGCCAGTTCGACTCTTTTTAATTTTTTTGTTTCATGGTCATAGTTATAGCAAAGAGTTTCTCTGAGCTTTCTCATAAACCCATCACTGAGATTCTCATTTTCTTGAAGTGTTAAGAGCTTTGTCACATTTTCTTCCTTCTCTTCAAAATCTTTCACCATCATATTTACTAAATTTTGGAAGGGTTTTCCGTTTTTTGTTTTAAGAATAAAATTTTCAAGTTGATCATCTGTTGCCACACTCTCTAACAACTTTGAGGTCCTGAGAAAGAGATCTTTCTGTTTTTGAGCTGAAGAAATTCCAGGTTTTAAGCTTTGTTGCAACAGCTTTTTGTCTTGTTGCACTCTTCTGTGAATTGTTGCTTTTGGAGTCGAAGATTGAATTGGTTTTAATAATTGAGTATTTTTTGTTTGCTTTTCCTTGGCTTTGCTTAAGTTTTCATTGGCATTTGTTTGAGACATTGAAATATTGAGAACATTAGTTGAAACATTGGGAGCATTAGTTAAGTTGATCCTGACCTCTGAAAGTGAAAAATTATACAAATTTGGATTCATTTTTTGTTGAAAATGAGCACAAGCCTTTTTATGTCTTGTCCAAGATTGAGAAGTTGCCAATACTTGTCCACATCCAATACATTGCCCAAAGTTCTGCGTAAATTTGGTGGGATCATAATTATTTTTCTTTTTCTTTCCCATTTTGTGTGAGTAAATAGGAAGAAAGAAAGTTCGATATGAAGTAAATTAAAAATGAAAATGAAAAAAGAAAGAAATGAAATGAAATGAAAAGAAATGAAAAGAGAAGCCAAGCAAGAAAAGTTTTGTGAAGCGGAAAAAAAAAAAAAAAAAAAAAAAAAAAAAAAAAAAAAAAAAAAAATCGGGGGCAAAAGCCGACTATTTATGAGGTAAAAATACTATTTATAGGGGAAAACGGGAAATTCAAAAAGTGAACAAAGAGAAAGTGTTTTTCGATTTTTTTATTTCCTTCTTGAAATCAAAAAAAAATTCACACTCAGCTCGCGTAGTGATTCATTCATTCATTCAACAACTTTGATTGTTATAAGAAGAACAACTTTTGGTTACAGAAGGATTCTCTGAGATTCATCAATAGCATACCACAATATTCAAAAAACTGTATCTTAGATCGAATGACAAAAACAAAAAACAAAAAAAAACAATCAATAGAACAAAACAAATACCTGCTCTATAACAACCATCATGAAAAAAAGTTGTCGTGCTCCCAAATAAAATAGAAATTCAAAACAATGAAAAAAAAAAAAGTCAAAAATGAAAAAACAAAAACAAAGAAAAAAGAAAGAAGAGAAGTCCGAAAGAAAACTTGGCCTGCATCCATCAAAATCAAAAGAAAATGTTGATGATTTTGAAAAAATAAGAAGAGGAGATCTTTAGTATTATATTATATTGGTTTGAGAAGAGAATGGAGTTGAATAAGTATTGTGATTAAAATGTTGAGTTGTTGGAAACAAGCTTTGAAAAAAAAAAAAAGAATTCATTTTTCTTTTTTGTTTTTATTTTTGTTTTTGGAATTTTCTTCCTTTTTTTCCCTTTTTCGATTTTGTCCTTTTCCCTTTTTCATTTTTCCCTTTTTTTCCCACTTTGCATAATTAATTTTTTTTTCTTTATGCATAAATCTAAACTGAACTGATATCAACTTATTAAAAGATTCTCTTCCTCCTCTCAATCCTCCACTCTTTAACCTTTAACTTATTCATCTTTGAATATGTTTTATTCGAAAAATTCATCAAAAATTGAATAGAACATCATATAATTTTTCCAATTTTAGTTTTGCGACTCCTTAAAAACACAAAAGTCAAAACCTTAATGCGAATGAACTTTCCAAAAAGCTGTTAAAAAAGACCTTATAAACCTTTGAATTGAAGTTGAAATAGAATAGAATTGAATTTATAATGAACTATATGAGAACAAAGAAAAAGAAATTGAAGTTTTTAATATTTTCAAAAGAAGAATTTCAAAAAATTTTGGAAAAAAAACTGTAATTTTAAAGCTTTGAATAGAAGCTTTATAATTGAATTGAAAACTTGAATATGAAAACTTTGAATGAAGCTATAATATTAATTGTTTAACTTTTTCAATGTTTGAACTTCTTTGAAAGAAGAAGTTCAAAGTATTTTTAATTTGAAGTTGAAGTTTTTGAATTTTTTAAAAACAGTCCAGAACCTTTCTTAATTAAATTTTAATAATTCTTTCTTTTTAAATAATAGATCTACAACATTTAACTTGTCTATTGATATCTATTCTTCTATTCTACCTCTACTTATTAATTATTAAAGACTATGGAATCAAGTAAAATCATTGCTATCATATTTCTTTCCGTCGTGGTTCCGTTTTTCTCATGCTGTCTTGGGCTTTATTTCTACCGCCGTAAAACGACTTATGTTATGAAACGGTACCCACTACTAGGCTGTATGTCTAACATTATTGAGATTTGTATTATCTTTGAACAAAATGTCTTTATTCTTGTTGGACTGGATAAGGTCCCATGTTGGCTCTCGTTAGTGATTTCTCATATAAATTCTTCAATGTTGTTCATCCCGATTCTGTTTAGAGGATGCCTGTTGTACTTTGTTTATAATTTAAATCAAGAACAGAAACAGATCTCACTTTTCCCTGGATCTTCTGCTTTAACGTATCGTGAAAAAAAGAGAAAGTTTTCTGTTGATTCAGATGTTAGTTCAGCAAGTGGTTCAAGGAAAAGTTCAAGACAATCTGAAAGAGCAGTAAAAACTATGAAAAATACTGTTTCAATAGATAATTTAGATCTTTGGTTCACTAAACATAGATACTTGGCTTCAAATAAGTTCCTTTTAATGGTTTCAATTGGTTGGACAATCTTTGATTCTATTATTATTATTGCTACAGTTTTCTCTTATAAAGAAGATCTCGTGAAAACAGGATGTTATATTGCTGAAAGATACAAGATCTTCTTACCCCTTATGTTGGTTGCATTATCCCTCTTTGTTATTCTCTTAATCAAAGCACGTAATGTATCAGATGAATATGATATTAGATATGAAATTATTAGTTTTGTTTTTGCATTTTTTATTCTAGGAATAACTTATGCTCTCTCTTTCTTTCCATTTGGAGTCAATTGGTTTCCACCTCATGTTTTTCATCGTTATAATGTCTTCTCATTAGCTTGTACTCTTGTCTTAACTGTTAGTTTATTAGTTCCTTTGATTCGATCATATAGAGTTAAATGGAAAGTTGCAGAAATTGAAACACCAAACACTCTTACTCTTGAAAAAATTTTGGCTCATAGAGAATCATTTGATCAATTCCAAGGTATTTTATAATTTTCTTTTTTTCTTTTTTTTTCTTTCTTTTCTTTCTATCATTTTTGACTTTAACCTTTCATTTTTTCCTCTTTCTCTTTTATCTTTTTATCTTTTTAGATTTCTTGGCCAATGAATTTAGTATTGAAAATCTTTTCTTTTATCAAGTTGCTGAATCATTTCAAAATTCAGATTTAGATGATAGAAAAAGAGAACAATGGGCAAAACAAATTTATTTAGAATTTATCAAAGATGGAGGAATTCAAGAAATAAATATTTCATTCAAAACTAAAGCTGATATCAAGAAATGTATTGATGATAATACAGTTACAAGAGATCTTTTTAATGAAGCAAAAGCTGAAATATTTACTTTAATGGAAAGAGATAGTGTTCCAAGATTTGTTTCAGCAATGAATTATAGGAATTCAATTGATCTTCATCCTGATGGTCAAGAAAGACTTGAATTACAGACAATTTAAATCATAAAAGCAAAACTAAAAAAAAACAAAGGAAAATGTACAATAAATTTATTTTTGTTATCATAAAATAAAAATCAAAAATTTTTTGAAACTTTGGAAGTTCAGGTTTGTTTTAAATGATTTAAAATTATTTATAATTATAATTATAATTCTTTTTTCATCCAAGTTAATTGATCTGGATTTCTTTGTGGTGAAAGAATTGGAGTTGGAGGAGGAGGAGGTGGAGGTAATCTAAATGAATCTGTTGCTTGATCATCCTCATTCATTACTTTTTCATTAACTTCTTGTTGTTCAATTTTTTCTTCTTTATTACTCTCTAATTCATCTTCTGATTCTTCCTAATCATTTTATTTTGGAAATAATTAAAATAATTAAAATACAAAAATGAAGTAAAAAATAAAGTCAATAAAGTCAAAAAAAAAAAAAAAGAATTACCTTTAAAAAAGATATTTTACATTTTGATAAAGAAGGTGCATCACAAATTGAAAATCCAAGATTTTTATAAAAACTTTCTTTATCTTTTGTTGAAAGATATAAATTATTGAAACCTAAACTTTTTTTTTTGATTTTTGAATTAAATTTTGGAATTTTAAAAAGGAGTAATCCAACTAACCTCAATATAAACTTTTCACTTTCTTGCATTAAAATTGAACCATATCCTTTTCCTCTATATTTCTTGTCAATTACAACTTGATTTTTTTCAACAAAGTTAAGAAAGAATATTAATTGAGAAGAGTAAATCGAATAAAAATAATGATACCAGATTCAATCAATGCAACTTGATTCCCTTGGGCCATCAAAGAAACAGAAGATATCAGAGAGTGTCCAATCACTTTTTCTTCTTGATCTTCAACAATGGTTAATATAAGAGCACAAGGAAGCTCATCCTTCGATTTTTTCAAAGATTCTTCTCTAATTTATTATAAAGTTGTTAGAAAATAGCAATATTTTATGAAAATCAAAAATCAATCAATAAAATAAAATAAATAAATAAATCATACCGTAATTGTAAGCTTCTTGGCCATTGAGAAGATACCAAGATTGCTGTTGAAGGAATCAATTCTGGTCTTAAATGAATTGGGTAAACACTTATCATGAGTGTAAAGCTTTTAAGTTGATGAGACAGAAGGAAGAAGGAAGGAAATCTATCGAAAAAAAAAAAAAAAAATTGCAATCATTTTTTCAGTTACAAACAAGCAAAAAAGGAGTGGCGCACCCAATCACTCAAAAACAAAAACAAATAAACAATAGGAATGTCAATCAGTTTGGAGATTGCTGAGCGATTTGTAGTTGCAGCTCTTGAGATTGAAGCTCATTCTGAAGGGTAATTGTTTAATTAGATATTTCCTTAAATTTATCATTTCAAATGAGTAGTTAAATTTTTCATCTTTTATTTATGAATTTTGCATTGCATTTTATTTTCTAATTTATATTTTATTTGCTGTTTGAAATCATTCAAATTCAAACAATTAAGAACAAAAATACAAAAATTATAAAGGTATATTGATGCATACTATGGACCAAAAGAGCTTTCAGAAAGAGCAAAAACAAATTCAAGGGGTTTAGAGGAACTTTTGAAGGAAATGAACCAAATTGAGAATGATATTTCAGATCTCAAAGTTGATGATGAATCGAGCTTAGAGTTCCTTCGCCTCAAATTTTTTAGAAAACAACTTCAATCTTGTCAATTCTATTTGAAAAATTTAATTATTAAGAAAACAACAAATTCTTTAACTTCAACGTTTGAAGAGGAAGCAAAATATCTTTATGATGCAAATCCTCCTGTTCATACTGCAGAAGATTTTCAAGTTTGAATTTTTTTTTTTTTTTTTTTCAAAAATTAGTTTATCTGAAAGAATTTTTAAAGTCTATCCTTTCTCAAATCGATCAACTTTTACCTTCAAATGAACATCAAACTTTATTGGATAGATATTCAATGTTTAAGAAAGATTTCATTATTCCAAAAGATAAATTAAAGATAATCTTTGATACAGCAATTCAAGAAGCAAGAAGAAGAACCAAATTAAAAATGCAGGTTAGTTTACTTGATAAAAATTAATCATTTTTTGTTCTTTGTTTCATTTTCATTTTTAATTTATTTTTTCTCAAATATTTTTGTAAAAAATATTGCTTTAGTTACCAGAATCAGAAGAATTTGTTGTTGAATTTGTAAATGATAAACCTTGGTCAGGATACAATTGGTATAAAGGAAATTTCTTTTCAGTCATTCAAATTAACACCGATTTACCAATTTATATTGATCGAGCAATTGATTTAGCTGCCCATGAAGGTAAAATAACTTTTTCATTTCTTCTTCTTTATCTTTTTTTGAACTCTTTTGTTTTTATTTTTCTATTACTAGGATATCCAGGACATCATGTTATGAACAGTCTCTTTGAAAAAAATTTAGTTCTAGAAAAAAAGTGGGTAGAATTTAGTGTTTATCCATTATTCTCTCCACAATCATTGATTGCAGAAGGTTCAGCAAATTATGGTCTGTTTTACTTATTTTGATTGCTTGTTTTATTTAAATTTTCTTTTTTTATTTATTTATGTAAATTCAATCATACAATATTAAAAGGAATTGATGTCTGTTTTCCTGATCGAACTGAATATGAATCATCTGTATTATTTGAGTTAGCTGGTTTAGATCCTTCAACTGCTGCAAAATATTATCAAATTGAACATCTTGTAAATTTTATTTTCTTCTTTTTCTTCTCAGATCTAATTTGAAGATAATATTAAATCAATAAATAAAAATGATAGGTTGCTAAACTTTCATATTCAGGAAATGAAGCAGCTAGAGGTTATTTAAATGGAAAGATGTCTCAAGAACAAGTGGTTGAATGGCTTTGTAATTATTCACTAATGGCAAAAGAAAGAGCTCTTCAAAGGACCAAGTTTATTGAAACATATAGAGCTTATGTGATAAATTATAACCTTGGACAAGACTTGGTTAAGAATTATGTTCTTAAAAAAGTTAATGAAGAATCAAATGATGAAGAGAAAGAAAAGTGTAAATGGAAGATATTTGAGTGGTTATTATCGACACCTCAAGTAGCAAGCAATTTAGTTTGATCGTTCTTATTAAATTTGAAAAACAATAAATCTATAAAATCTATTTGTTTGTTTATTGTTTATTGTTATTGTTAGTTGAATTCATTAACAAAAGGAAGAATTAAAAGAAAGAAGAGAGAGAGAGAGCCTCTGCAAATCCGTTTATAAGTAAAAAAATGCAAAAAAAAGTTTTTTTTTTAGGGGAGCAGACGACTTTTTTTTTCTCTTTCCACCATTTTTTTTCCTCAAAAAAATTATTTTCTTCTCTTCAAAGTCGATGAATTGAGTTCAAAAAAGTTACTATTAGAATGTTTAAGATGGAATATAAAGAGGTAACAAACAGATAGAAAAAATCCTAGGCTTTATTATGGTACCACTTTATCTTCTTATTTTTTGAAAAATTAAACCAAAATATATCTTTCTTTCAAAAATTTTGTTTTCTGACAACTCTATGCCCTTAGAAAAAAGCTCAAGAACAAGTGAACCCTGATTCTATCCCTCAAGAGACTCAAAATTTAAGTTAGAGGACCTTCTAAGGATCATTTTGATATCTTTTTTATGGAAATCAGAGGTGCACTTCAAAAAATTCATATGTAGTATATTTTATTTGTGTATATTTTTTGAAATTGTTTCGCAAATTTTTACTTAAATACAATAAAATATTGAATCAAAATTTCAATACTCTTCTTTCAGAAAGTTTTAATATCTTATAGGATTGTTAGAAAAGAGTAAACAAGACTTGGATCCTGAAAGATTGAGGTGAATTGAATCAATACTACTGGCAAATATACCCTTCTATTTCTCAATGAGAAGCATCAATATTTTGACAATATTCATTCTCCACCTCATCAATTGAAATTCTAAGACCCTTTGAACACTCTCTTCAAATTATTTGAACAGTTGGAGATTAGATAAGTCATATAATTCTCATGATTTGTGATTGCAATTGAGGCTTCATTCAGTTCGGATTAGAATTAAATAATTCCTTCTTCTTCTTCATTTTTTTAAAAAACACAGTGTTCTCTTGTATAGAAAAATAAGCTCGAATAAAAATTTTACTTTCAGTTCTTTCATTGTTTTTTCTTTTTTTAAAAAAGAAAGTCAAAATTGTTGAAAGGAAGGCAAAATTTTTGTTGTTATTTTTATTTTGGAATGAAGAAAAATAAACAAACTTTAGATCCAAAAATTAGTGCAATTGCGTGAATTATATATTTTTTCAAGATCTTGCATTCGATAATTATTGCGCTCTGAAGAGCATGAAATGAGCTCCAATTTTTGTTGAATTTTGTTTAAAATGATACAACTCACGAATCCAATTGCTTGATTCCTCATTTAATTCCAATTTATTTATTTCAGTTTGAGTTTCTTAGAGTAATATTGTGAGTTTTGGAAGAAGTCTTCATTTCCAATTTCTTTGTCTTCATATCCAGGTTTCTGAAGTTATGTGACTTATTTGATGGGCAATAACATGAATTACTAACATAAAGGGTCTTTCTAAAACTTAAGAAAGAGTTTCCTTTGAAAAAAGATGTCTTTGAGTGGTCACTACACAAGCAAAGTTGTTCTATTATAACTCGGTTAGTTCCTTCTCTTTAGGTGAGAACGCATCAAAGCACCTCTGATCTTCATAAAATTGAGGTCACTAATACAGAATTTAATAGAGAATCGAATGGTAACACTCTCAAAGGGGATAAAGCTCGTTCAAAGGTTTGGGAACTGATTAAATGGGTCTGAGCCAAAGAAAAAAAATTGAGTTAGAATTACTAAATGGGAAAAAACAATAATCAAAAGAGGTGAAATTGAAAAATAAAAATATACAAAAATAAAATTCAATATCAAAATATTTGTTTAAATTATATTTTTGAAGAAGTTGAACGATCTTTTATTTATGACAGTGAAGCAGTAAAGTTAAAAGAGTGAGTGGAGAGAGGTCGAAAAATTGTGTTACCAAAGATAGATCAAAGCCAATTCCTTTTTTGGAGGGGGTTTGAAAAAAAATCAATTAGAAGCGGATTTGCTGAGAAAAAAGAAGAAGATCTAAGGTGGAAAGGTTTTTATTTTTACAAAAAATACAATAGCAATAACAATAACAATAAACAAAATGAGTTCTATCTCTATAAACAATGAATACAAGTCTTCTTCTCAAAAAAGTTTTCCTCTCACATTGAAGACGATGAAGTTGAAGAAGAAGATCTTGAATGAGTTTTTAAAGCTAAAGAAGAAGAAGAAGAGCTAGATTCCTCTGGAGTCCTTTGTGAAGCACAAATAACAAGATCAAGTGGTGGGAGTTCTCCAAAGAATTTTGAAAGCTTCATTCTACGTCTCTTTGTTGAATGAGAGTCAAAGGAATGATATGAAGCAGGAAGTGAAACAACAGCCATTATTCTTGAAGTTTTAAAATTTTTTTCAAAACAGAAAGTTTAGGAGGTAGTTGAGTAGGAAGTAGAACTATAGAATAAGATGTTAGTGAGGGGCTGGAAAAAAAAAAAAAAATAAATAAATAAATAGAAGAGGAAAAAAAAAAAAAAATAACTCGAGGCTTTTATAGTAAAATCATTGAATCATGGAAAAATTCGGGACCTCGTTTTCGATCAATTGGTCGTGAGGAAAATCGAAGGGAACTCCTGCGAGAAAAAAGTTTGTAAAAAATAAGTCCTTCTATTTTGTTTCACTGAATTTGAGAAGAATTAATTGAATGAAAGATAAGTAAATCAAAAATTGAAAAGTTGGAATAAATGATATCGATAGATCTTTTTATTTGAAACTCTTGATTTTTTTTTTTTGTTTTTTCTTTTGATCAGTTTTCTTGAATTATCAATCCAAGAAACCAACAATTATTTCATTTAATCCTGAGCCCAATGATTCAACTCAAATAATTCCAAAACCTAATCAGAAACAGGAAATGTCCAAGATCATTCCTAGGATTGGCAAATTACTACAGCAAATTTATAAAAAATTCATCAAGAGTGTCCATCTAACTTCCTCAAACCAAGTCAAGCCAAGTCCCAAATTTGCGTCAAAATCAAGCAAAGACACCAAAGACAAAAATAATATATTATCCTAAGCTCAAACCTTCATTTAATTATGGAGTATTAATATGATTTTTTCAATTGGTTTTGGTAAAAATAAAACAAACATTGATGTTTACATTGCGAAAAGTGTAAATGAGCTTGTCTATTCAACAGGTTCTACCACTTTGCCAAGACAAGGTTAAATTATTCCTAAGATATTTTATTGATCAATAATGATTGTTTTCATAAGAAAAAAAATAAATAAAATGAAATGTAATTCTGAGAATATGTCAAATAGAGAAATTATAAATCAAGCAACATTTTCTATATACGTTACCATCTTATGGTGGTGACTATCTCATGGCCAGATACTTCGTTGAGGAATTGTTCACTACTTTCCTTATCAACGACCCAGGATTGGTTATGTCCAGCTCCATCCTAACTTTGATCTACAAGTCGAAGTCCCTGTTTATTACTTTGCTCTGACACAAGAAAAAATTGGAGCATACGCAGCAGAAATAATAAAATCTCTATACACTCAAAAGGAATTGGAGCATACAACAATTTCCGCAATCTACTTACTGTGACATATGCAATATCCAAGTTGATCAATCTAGAAATGTGCATCTTAAAGTTCATCAACCAGAAACATAACTTCAACTCCCTGGTGGATCAATTATGCAATTCAAAAGAGAGGAAAATGGGGCTAATTGTCTTTTTTTTTGTATATGTATCATTAGAATATAGTAAAATAATCAATATAAATAAAATTTAAACAAAAGGAAATCAAAAAGAAACTAAGAATTAAGAATTACAAGTTCATAAGCTCAAATTGTATCTTGACTATTCCATTGGTTTTTTTTACATTTACTTTCTTTTTGTTCAGGAAGCAACAGCAAGAGTATTGAATTTATAAATGAGAAGAGTCCTATTTACATTCTTATTTCACTGAAATTTTCAGGGTATGAAGCTTTAAAAGTCGATATTTGAATTCTATTGTTTATTGTTCTATCTATTGCCTCATCAACATCACAACTTTAGTTTTGTTTGTTCTTATTTATTTTTTTCTTTTCTGATTTCCTCCTTCTTTTTTATCACAAACCAAACAAACAAAAAGGTTCAAAAGAAAAAAGAAAAAGGACAAAGAAGCTTATTTCAATAATCAAAAGACAAAAAGATAAAGATTGATTGAATCAAAAAAACTCTTTTTTTTTTTGGTTTTCTTCTTTGAAAATTTTTATTCAAAAAAAATATAATAATAATAATAATAAAACAAAGCTTTGCTCCAAAAGGGTAAGTAAAAGTACAAATAACTAAAGAAATACAAAAGAAAAACAAAATGTTCAACATTTTTGATCACATGGGGATTGTTCTCTCTCTCTGCTTTTTGTCTTCTTCTTCTAATTCAACAAGTCTGCAATATCAATTTTGAGCCTAGAGTTTTGAACATTAGGTTGACCTTGAGAGAATTGTCCTTGGAATGATTTTGGTTCATAGAAGGTCCATTTTACATTTACAGGTGGTTGAGTCATAAGATGGTGAGGTTGAGGGGGAGATTGAAGGTAAGGATGAAGTTCCATTTGAGTTGGGAGATGTTTTGTTTTTTGATGACTAAGGTCGGTAGTAATAGCATTAATTTGTTTTTGTTGTTGAGCAGATTGGTTGAAATGGATCTCAACATGGTGTTTCATGTTATCACTTCTTGTGAATAGTTTCCCACAATGTGGACAAGAGTAAGGTCTTTCCCCAGTATGAGTCCTTAAATGACGCTTTAAGTAGTCCTTCCTTCTGAATTCCATATCACATTTCGAACATTTGAATGGGAGTTTCTCACCTAACTTCAAGTTACGTTGTTTATGGTCATGAATAGGAGTGGTGTGTGTGGGTTCAATGTCCATTTGGTCAGAAGGTGGGTGCATTGTGTCCAACATTTTTGTATAATTTGTGTTAGTTCTTTATAGTTCTTATGTTTTTTTTTTTTGACTTGTTCTTATTTAGCAAAAGCAAAAAGCTGTCAAAAAGGTAAAGTTGGTTTTTAAAAAAAAAAATTAAGGAGGAGGAGGGGAGAGTGGTAAAATGTCTTTAAATTTTGGGAAAAGGGTAAAGTGCAACAAAAAATTAGAAATTAACTTTTATGCGTTGTGGAAAAGTAAAAAAAAAAAAGTGTTTATAAGCTTATCAAAAGACAAAATGAAAGAAAGAATAAAAGAGTTTGGTTATGAAAGGTTTTAAAAGAGTTTGAAAGAAAAACAAAAAGTCAAAAAAGAAGGTTTTATATTTTTTTGTTTTTTTTTGTTTTTGGAGTTATTGAATTGAAAGAAGAAAAGAATCGACTTTTTTTTGATTTTTTTGGGTCTTTTTATAAGCGTTTGAAAGGTTTAGTTGTCATAGAGAAGGAGGAAAAATAAATAAAGCCCAAAGGATCCCAAAATGGAAAGAAAAATTCTTGATGCGGAGTTTTTCTTTAAGCTGTTTCTATGACAAAAGGCATTCCGAAAGGGATTTTCAAAAAGTTGGAGAAAAATCAAAAAAAAAACAAAAAAAAAAAACAAAAAAAAAAAAAAAAAAAAAAAAATAAAAAAAAATAAAAAAAAAAAAAAAAAAAAAAAAAAAAAAAAAAAAAAAAAAAAAAACAAAAAAAACATAAAATCAAAAAGCAAAAACAAAAAAAAAAATGGCAGTTTTTACTTTTTACTTTCCCTTTTTCCTTCTTATAATTAAAACCGTAATAAATAAATAATTAATAAATAATAAAACTATTTTTGTTTTTTTGTTTTTTTTTTTCGGTTCTTTTTTGAAACATTTTTTGTTTTTTGACTTTGACTTTGTAAAAAAAAAAATCCAGGCAAAAAACAAGAAAATAAAATAAAATAAAAAATAAATCAAAGAAAGAAAGAGAGAAAAAATGGCCAGTTTGTTACTTTCCTTCCCTTCTTCTTTCCTTTTCTTTTCGATGTTTGATCTTGGTCTTAGACTGGGCGGGGGCTTTGTTCGAAGAATATGTTACTATTTCTCGAAACAAAAAAGAAAAAAAAAAAATCAAAATAAGAAGTATCAGTCACCTTTTGATTTCTTTTTTGTAAAAGTAAGGGAAGGGGGAAAAAGGGTTAAAAAGCAACAAAAGTTGTTTTGTTTACTTTGATTCTTTGATTCTTAGATTTTTAGATTCTTTCTTTTGATTTTTCAGATTCTTCACTTTCACTGCGAAAGCTGAGCGATTTTTTTTCCCAAGTTTCAAAAAAAAGATTTGCAGAATTCGCCCACTTTCTTGGAATCGCACTTAGAGAAAAAAATAAAAATGGCGTCTTTTTTTCTCCTCCCTTTGA
>Ga0209960_1002798_pt1 | contig 16428 bp, 16 predicted proteins | sample ThiBiot_500_plan_2_FD_183947 | JGI IMG/M metagenome (GOLD analysis project Ga0209960, IMG submission 183947) | Wastewater bioreactor microbial communities from Cape Town, South Africa - Thiocy_expt_500_plan (SPAdes) | ecosystem: Engineered > Bioreactor > Thiocyanate-remediating >...
AAAAAAAAAAAAAAAAAAAAAAAAAAAGGAAAACAATGCAAGCAATAATACTTAACCCTTCACTTCATTGTTATTATTTCAAAAAGTAAAGTTTTTTTTTTTTCATTTGCTCTTCCATTTTTATTTTTATTTCACTTATTTTTAATTTCAATTCAATATTACTCAAAAAGAATTGATAAAATAAATAATAAATAATAGGTATTCAAGTTGAATTATCATGAAGCAACAACAATGAAAGAGTTAGAACCAATAATGTGATGGATCATCTTCAAGAATCTACCATTGTCAATACGATTTCAACATATTTGTGTTAGTGTAAATAAAAATAATCAAGATTTCAAGTATTATCATTTATTAATTTATTAAATATAATATAATTAAATATAACTTTGAACATTATCTGAACATAATGTGTGTCCCAATGTCACATTAACGTTTGTCCCAATGTCGCATTAATGTTTTGTCCCAATGTCACCTTAATGTTCACATCAATGTCACTTTCGGCCTCTATTATGTCACATTTATGTTCGCATCAATGTCACATTTTCAAGACATTATCTAACATTAAGATGACATTGGAACACACATTATCTGTTTCCAACGCACATATAATGTGATTATAAGGTGGCATGTATGTGACATTGGGACATCTATAATGTCAGACATTAAAGTCAAGTCCATGTGCTCCCAATGCCACATTAATAGGGCTTATTTGCTCTCGTTTGATGGCGCAATGATCTCCTTCCTCAAGTCAATAAATAGAGCCAACAATTATTTGAAATTGAAATACTTATATCTACTCAATCTCTTAAAGAACAAAACCATTAAGAGCTACAACAATAGCAATAACTTAACGATTCATTTATATAATTCAAAGTATGATTTTACTTCTTACATTTTTTTTCCTTTTTTTATTTTATTTTGTCTTATCTTTTTTTTTTTTTTTTTTCTTCTGTCATGATTTTTTTCTTTTTGAAAATTAACATCAATGACTCCCTCTTTTTTTTTTTTGTTATTTAAAGTTTTAGAAGCAAAATGAAAAAAACTCAAGTAATGTCTTTTTATGAGAAGTTTCCGAAAACAAAAGATTGTCAAGTGAGTATCGTAACCTACAATGTTCTTGCTGATGTTTATGGGAAGAGTCTCAAAGAAAAGTAAAATTCAGAACTTTCATTTTGATAATCACAAGATCTCATTTAATTACATTTCAATTAATATCTTTTTTTTTTTTTTCAAACATCATTAGACTTGAACCATGTATTATGGAATGGAAAAATAGACATAGTTTGATTATGGATGAGTTAGAAAGTGTTGATTGTGATGTTATTTGTCTTCAAGAGGTCGAAGTTGCTACTTATGAAGAAAATTTTAAGATCCCTTTAGGGGAAAGAGGATATGAAGGAGTACTCCAAGAAACAAATGGTCATGTTGTAGGAGTTGCAACTTTTTTTAAGAGATCTAAATTTTCATTAACATTTTCTGAATCAAGAAGTCGTGCCCTTCTTATTGGACTCACTTTCTTCCTCCCTCTGAATTTAGAGTCTGAAAGTTTATCTCTTGAAGGAACTGATGAAGAGGAAATGACTAAAATTCAAATGCAAATTGGAAATGTACATCTTGAAGGTCATATCTCTGAAAGTGTGAAACGTTTCTCTCAAATCAAATCACTTTTGAAAAGGTGCGAAGTGAGGCTTAATGGTGGTAAAAATCCAAATCAAAATCGGAAACAAAAGCAAAACCAAAAAAACCAAACTGAAGAACCTATAGAAAAACTTGAAGATTTGCTATTTATTTGTGGAGATTTTAATGGATCAAACTCAAGTGGAGTCCACCACCTTCTTCAAAAAGGATTCCTTCATCCAGAGTTTCAAGAAAATGAAGCTCAAGTAACTGAAACTACTTTTACTCATCCTTTTAAGTTGATGGATACTCATCTTGAGTTTGAGAAAGAAAACAAAGAGGAAACCTTTTCATATTGTAGAGATTACTTGTGCGACAAAATTGATTTTATATTTGCCCCTGCAACTCAAATGAAAACTCTTGGAATCTTATGTATGAAAAAACTTGAGGCTGCCAACATTAAGTCAACTTATCTTCCAAATCATTTTCATCCTTCTGATCATCTCCCTGTTGCCGCACTCTTAGAATTTACTCCAGGATTTATTGAATTTATAAAAAGAAAAAACGTTGTAGAATCTTGACAAAATAAAGTTCAAAAAAAAAAAAATCATAAATAAATAAATAAATAAAGTTTTGTTTTATCTAATTTTCTTTACTTTCCTTTTTGCTTTTTTCTCAAATTATTTTTTTCAATTCTTCGACGCTCATCATCATTTAATTTTTGAACAATAAAGTCTAATGTTTTTGACATCTTTTCAAGTCTTTCTTCAACTCCAGCCTCTTCTTCATCTAATGAGAGTGCTCGATTAATTGGGAACCAATGAATAGCTTGATTTTTCATTTGGTCTGCAACATAAGCTATTTCGAGAAAAGAAAAAATGTTGATTGAGATTACAAAAAAAAAAAAAAAAAAAGAAGAACCTTCTCTGGAATTATATTCGAAAGGATCTTTTCTTGTCAAGTAAACAGCAAAAAGTAAATAATTCCACATATTGTGATCAACAGTTGAATGATAGTGGAATCCTCCTGGAGAATTTCGATCAAATTCGGCACTAAAAATAAAATAAATCATAAAAATCAATATCTTAAAAATAAAATAAAATAAATATAAAAACCTTGGTAAACTGCAAATGAAACAATAATTTTGAATATCATCCTCGATTCTACGTTTTTCATCTCTCAATTCAGAGAAAGTATCAACAATAATACCAAAAATGACATTCAAACCAATAACAATTACAATGATAAAGAATGATAAATCAAATACATATCTTAAAGCAAGATATTTCCAATCAAAATCGAAAACTATCAGAGCATCACCAATACCACCTCCCATTCGAAGTCCTAATTTGATTGAATATTTAATTATTTTTTTAAAAGGGTAGAAGAGTAAAATGATAAAGATTTACCAAAATTTAGAGACGCCAAGAAACACTCCCACATCGTATCACAAAATAAGCCATCATCATTCGGAAAATCATTTCTAAAGAATGCAAAAGCAAAAAGAGAATAAACATAAATAATTATTGTTCCTAATAATCCGACCCAGAGTAATGAAATTCCATTTTTTGTGATAGCTCGCAACACTCGAAGTAAAATGTCATTGCCTACCACAATATGGAACAAATGGAAACAATATGCATATCCTTGAGTGCATACTCCTGCAATTGAACAGCCCAAGTAGAAGAGATAGTAAAAATCTGCCACTCTAAAACTGGAAAACACATAACGCATTGAATTACCTAAGAATGATCTTTGCTTTGGTTTAGGTTTTTCAATGGTTTTCCTATGATGAAATTTATTGAGCAAAAAAGAGAAAAAAAAAAAAAAAAAAAAAAAAAAAAAAAAAAAAAAAATAAAAAATTTTTTTTTTTTTCAAAAAAAAAAAAAAAAATAGAAATTACCCGAGTTCGAATTGGTGGGTTAGAAAGAAAATATCCAGTAACCAAAATTACAGAACAAATGATATGAATAGAACCTAAAATATCGAGGACAACTTTATTCCAAGGTGCGACATCAGGATAATGATCATAAGGATCAATTGGTGCCTTCCAAGTTATTAAGACAATCATATTCAGGACAAAAGTTAACAATAACAAGAAATTTGACATGTATGGCATCATAGCAATAATTAGGCTAGAGAAATTATGTTTAGCAAAATGAAAAAAAAAAAAAAAAGAAAAGAAAAAGAAAAGTACTTTGAAATTGGGTTTGTTTTAATTTTACTCAACAACCTCATTTTCTCTTGAAGGGTGACTCCTTTTTTTACAAAATCTCGAATTTTTTCATTAGCTGATTCTCTGTTGACTGAAAATAATAAGTCTATTCATTTTTTTTTTTTTATAAAAAAATATTGCATTTTCTTCTCCTTAATTTTTTCAAAATATTAAATTTTGAAATACCTTTTTTCATTGCCATCGTTAAATAATCAGGAGGTGACCTGAAGTAAACTTTTACTAACTCTTCATTCATATAAATTTCAATTGAGCGAAAGTTATGGATTAAGTATTGACAACACTTGACAATATTAGGATAGCTATCATATTTTTTAGATAGTTTGGCCAATTTGTCGTCCTAAAAAGAAAAAGTTTTTTTTAAAATTTCTTGCAAAAAATTAAAAAAAAAAAAATGAAAATACATTTCTTGCAAAAAGGAAGAGTTCAAGTTTCTTATCAAAGGAAATTCTTTCATGTTCTGATAAATTATCTGCATCTAAAAGGTCTTTAATTCGAGCAAGAAGAGTTGAACATTGAAATGCAATATTGCTAAACGTCTCATCTTTAACACGGACTGGATCATATTCAATCTAATCAATAAAATGGTCAAAAAATGCAACTAAACTCAGGAAAAAGGAAAAAGAAAAATTATACAATTAATTTAAAGACAGCCTCTAGATCAAGAAGAGAGGCAACTTGTTTTGCTAATTGAATTGTTGTCAGATCATTTCCATCCACTATAGTTTGAACCAAGATAATCGATTTAGACATTAAATCAACAATATCTTCTTCTTTACATGCAAGCGCTCTATCCTCTTTCGATACTGTCACAGCTTTCTCATTTTTATCGTTTTTGTTTAATTTTTGATCAATTATTCCTCTTCGGAGTTGAGATTTTGGTTTTCTCAGAATATTGTTAATGATATCCAAGACTTATTTAATTTGATCAAGTTAATTAATTTTGAGGATTAAAAATAAGAAAAGAAAAGCAAGTAGATAAAAAAAAAATACTATTTGAATCAAAGAGTAAGTGTTGATTTTGAAGATTTCCCATTGAGAATTCGTTTAATGAATCCAAACTTTGAGTTATTAAGGATATTGTTTCATTATCAATGACTGCATGAAGAACATCAAGAAAGCTGACCACTGCTTTAAGAATATTAATTGATCGAGGATTATCTGGTTGATGACGAAGATAATCTCTCATCATTAAATTGTGATTTTCACAAAGAAGCTTTTTATAATTTATTCATTAAATCGAAGCTTTTCAAAAATAAATAAAAAGATAAAATAGGAAATAAAATAAAATAAAATAAAATAAAAATAAAAATAAAAATGACATACTTGTAACATTCTAAGAATTGGTTGAACAACACCAACTACCTCTTCAAATGCGATTGAGTCTTCTTCAAAGTCTTCTTCATCATCATCTCCCTCTTTCAATTGAAGAACGAGTTCATGAGTTTCTAATTTGATTTTGACATTTTTTTTATGTTTGTCTTATTTGAGTCAATTCTTTTGAATACCTATGCCCGATTCCCTTGGATTAAATTCTGAAAAATTAACACTTCCTTTTCCCTGAAGAGTTAATGTTCCACTTTGTGTTCCATTTTGTGTCCCGTTCTGAGATGAATTTTGTGTTCGTTTTGCATAAGTAGTCGCTGTTCCTCTTGAAAGCTTATTTGAAAAAAAATAAATTTTTTTTTTTTAAAAAAAAAAAAAATAGAACTGTTGCATCTTGTTTTCTAAGGTTTTCTTTAATAGAATCTAATAATCTCGTCTCTTTAATATTAATGAGAGCATTTTGAAGTCGGTCTTGGACTTGTGTAAAGAATTGTTCATCTTGTGAGGTTGTTACATAATCTAAAAAGCTACTCTGAATTCCCTTATGTCCATCATGTAAGAGGACAACAAGTAATCTTAATGCAGCATCAACAACTTTGTCTTCTGGATGATTTGTTAACTCCAGTGCCCTTTTTGTCACTAGAGGAAAAAAAAAAAAAAAAGAAAATTACGATTTCAAGTCAGTGAAAAAAAAATCTACCTCCACAAGAATTCAATAAGGTTTGACATCTATTTAAACTTGAACTTGCTTGATGAAATTCTTGTTTATGATTAATTTTTTTTAGGACAAAAAGTTGGAGTGCAATTTAAGTTGTTTAAATTAAAACAAAGAAGGAGTAAAAGAAAAAGAAATACCATCATCCACTGGACTATATTTTTCAATTTTATCAATGTGATTCTGTAAAATAGCTCGGAGAATGTTCAAAGATTTTGTATCTACTTCTATTTGAAGCGCTCTTTCATACTAACAAAAAGTTCATGAGATTGTAATTCATAGAAAAAATAATAATAATAGAAATTACTTCTGCAAGTTTAGAATATTTTACGATGGAATAGTCAAGGGCTCGAAGTACGCTTTGTACACTTCTTTTATCAAGTTTTTCATCAGGATAAATACTAAAATTTTGATTTTGAGAAGTTAATCTTATGAGAAAAAAAAAAAGAAGAACAAACATTTTTAAATGTTGTTGAAATTCATCTCCGAGTGGTAATTTAAGTTTCTTTGGATATCTTGGAGTTGAAGGATCCCTACGAACATAGTTATTTCATTAATTTAAAAAAAATAAATAAAAAAAAAATTTAGAAAGTACGCTTCATAAGCTAATCTAATAGTGTCAACAAAATTCTTCTTGAGATCATTCATATCATTTTCAATCTTATATTTTTTTAAAAATTCAATAACTGAAGGTTTATCGGCATTAACTCCTTTGTTTCCTTCTCCTTTTGGGATGGCAATATTCTTCACCTCTAAAATTGAAATTGAATTGAAATTAAATTAATTGAATTAAGAGGTTGGAAAACTTGAACATTAAAAGGAACCTTTGTATTTAATCAATTGCTCTTCAGTTTGTAAATCCTTTGAAATGTATAATTTTAAAAAGTGATTCACTTTTTTACGATCTCGACGATTTCCAAAATTTGGACACAATTTCATTTGTTCATAAAATTTCAAAGAAACTAATTACAAAAAGTTTGAGGATTCAAAATGAATAAGGAAGGTTCTCCCAGGGATTAAAAATAAAATAAAATAAAATAAAAAAAAGAACCATCAAAGGCTCTTTTGCTGATCTCTTGATTGTTTGGAACAATTTTTTCGAGGTTTGGACCAGGAAGATAGTATCGATCAAAGAATGTTGTAAAGACAGGAAATGCTGCTTCATAAGCAAAGAGACTGTCCATGGGAGAAACGACAGCCAAAGTTTTAAAATCCTTTGGAAAAAAAAAAAAGAATTAAGTCAAAGGTAGATCAAAGGGAAATTATTTAAATTGGATTAGAGGAGATGAAAAATTACTTTTGCGTTAATTTCTGTGACAAGATCTGATATTACATTTAACATTTGCCACATTCTCGTATCATAACATATCTCTGCGACCAAAGGATTGATAATGCCCTACAAATTTAGGTTAAAAAAAGAAGTTTTTTTTTTAAAAAAAAAGGAAAAGAAAGTTCAATAAATTGTACTTGAGCTGTATAAAGATAAGCCCATAAAAGAAATCTCATATAAGGTCGTTTATAATCTCTATGAATATAAGGATCTAAAATAACATCAAATAAATCCTCAATACCATAAATATTTTGACACAATGATTCAATGTATCTATTGAATTGAAAATAAATAAATATGTAAATAGGTTATTGATTGGGAAAAAAAAAAAAAAAAACAAACTTATTTTCTCCTTCTGAACATGTTGCGAGAGTTCGAATTAAGAATTGGTGATACATTGATCTTTTATAGATTTCTGGGTCACATTTACCCCCATTCTTATGAACAGTTCCTTTTCTCATAATATCTAATTTAAATTTTGTTCTTATTAAGACTTGAATTTTGAAAAGGAGATTCAATTAATACCAATTCGATAATCCCGATGTTCTTTTTCGACATAAAGAATTGTATCTTGACGGTTTGCCATTAAATGCTTTTTTTTTTTTTTTTCAAAATAAATAAAATTAAATAAAATGAAAAGAATTTCTGAATACAAAAACAAAAACAAAAAGGAAAAAAGGAAAGTACCTTGATGACAAAATTTTGGTTTCTACGAAGAGGATAATACTCGACTCGAGCTATTCCATTCAGTGCTAACAAAAAAGGATAAATTTTATGTTGACCTAATAACATTACAAGGGTTTGAATCGTGCTTTCTTTAACTTTCAAAGCAAGTTCCTCATTTTCTTTAAAGATTTCACCAATACACAAGCCTAAGAAAAATAATTTTGAGTTTTTTTTTTTTTTTTCATAAAAATTGAGGAACAAAACCAAGTTCTTCTTCAGCTCCTTCTATTAATAACAAGTCGTCAAGTTGATCAAATAATCTTGATTGTATCAACTTTTTTTTTTTTTTTTCTCAAATTTGATAATGAATACAAAAAGAAAAAGGAAGAAGTCAACTTTATCGCGTCGACAAAAGGCACCCAAAAATTTGAAGCAAAGTTTTTTGATCTGAGATAAACTCTGGAATTGAGCCTATAAAATAGTTTTTAGAAAGATACAAGTTGTTTGATTTTAATAATAGTTCAAACCTGTAGGGTTTTGTCAACAGGTTTTCTTAAAATTTCAATGATATCACTAATAACTCGACATGATCTTAATATTCTTTGAGCTGCAGGGTTTGGTTCACTTGTATCTCCAGGTAAGGAACACATATCAATGAGCTCATTTAGCACACTTTATTATTATTATTTATTTTTTTAAAAAACAAAATATTTCAAATTTTAATTCAAGAAACGAACCTTTCTAATTTCTTGAGGTGCACATCATCAAGTTTAACTTTAATCATATCTTGTAAGTCATTTAATAGAGTTTGGACACGTGAGTAGAGAGAAATAGAAGTTTCATTAAGGAGTACTACTGAGTCAGCTCCTCTCGTAAAAATGGTTGAAATTTGGTTGAAATGTCGATTGACAATCTTTTGATTTTCATGTCAAAAAAATAAAATAGTAAAAAAAAAAAGAAAAAGAAATATAAATGAAATAAAGGGAAAATAATTAACCTGAATTGAAAAGGCAGCCAATCTCTTATCCTCATAACGAGCTAAATCCATACATAATGGAACTAATCTTTCATCAGGATCTAAGTATTCCGTTTTCTATTCACAAAAAAATATTCAAAAATGTGGATAGAAAAAAAAAATTGTCAAAAATACCTTTTTTAATCCTTTAAAATAACCATGAATTAAACTTAAAAATTCCTTTGGATTCTTTTTTGTTGAATTCAGATGAGGTAATAATTGTGAAATGTCAGCATATCCACGATCCCTTGGAAGAATGGTTCTTGTAAAATCTTTGATCTCTATTTTGAATTTGTTTAAAAAAATTAAGTTACTTTGTTTGTTTGTTTGAAAAGTATGAAATGAAAAGAAGAAGAAAAGAAAAAGAAAAAAACGTTGGGCATTTTCTGTGATGTTCATTAACCGGAAATCAACCAAAAAGGAACGTAAAAGGAAAAGAGTTCTTAAATTGAGGAAGTTTTCAAGGATGAGAAGTCCTTCAAATTTTAATGAGAATGTTGATTTATTGCTAGTGATGTCTTTGAATCGATCTTCATTTAACCATTTGTATTGTTCCATATTATGATTTGGTTTATCTGTGGTTCCATCCAAGAGATCATACAACGCGTCTATGAGCTTTTTTTTTTTTTTTTTTTTTTTTTTTTTTTTTTTTTTTTTTTTTATTTTTTTTTTTTTAAAAAAAAAAAAAAAAGAAAATTGTTTTATATTTTTTCAATAATTGAATCAAGAAATTACTCCTTGGATATAGGTGACATTGTGGTAATATCCAAATGCAACAAGGGATTGAATGACTTTAAAAAGTGAAGAAATTAATGCATGATGATTCGCTTTGTCTTGGGAACAATGAATGACTTTTTCTTGTGAAATAAAAGAAATTATCCATTCATGTAAGACAGGGAAAAAATCTAAAGTTTCTCCAGTAATACTATTTATTTATTTATTTATTTATTTATTTAAGTTCAAAGTGTAATATTAAGAATGAAAAAGAACCTTGTCTGTGGATTAGCAGTTTTTATGTGCCCATCTAGATAATTCCAAATATATACCATCTAATGAAAGGAATTAATAAACTAACTTGATAAATAAATAAAAAATGAATGAATTTTAACCGGAATCCTTCTTATTATGTGAGTATTTTTTCCAACATCAATATACAACGAATGAAGTAGATCACAATAAGAAGCTCTAACACGTCCAACTGTGATTTTTGAATCTGAAAGAACTTTCATGATTTCTTCAAGAGAGATTATGTCCTTAATGATTGCACCATTTGCTTCATGTCTTCCACGACATAGATTTACAAATAAATCAATTTGTTTTTCAAAGTAGACCAGTTTTACTTTATAATTCTATTGAAAAAAATCAAGAAGACAACAAAATAAATAAATAATAGAAGAAAGAAATAAAAATAAATTTATAAATAAGGAAAGGGAGAAATAAGAGATTTACAGGATTTCCTTTTAATTGAGTTATATCCAAATATTCTTCTTCTCCAGGAAATTTTAGCATCAGGGTATTCGATTCATACTTTGACAAAACAAAAATTGTTTTTTTTCTATTTGCTGACATTAACTTTTTCAAAATAAAACTTTGATTTCTGGGCATGACTCTATCAAAGGTAATTTTTTTAAAAAAAGAATTGAAAAATAAAACAATAATAAAATAAAATCAATAAAATAAAATAAAATAAAACCTTGAATCACAAACACAAAGTACTCGAAAGAAATCAAAGAAATCTGGGTTTCCTTGTTTAGTGATCCATGTAATGAAATAATTAATATGATATTCTCCAATACGATCAACAATTGCAATTTTATCCTCAATTAAATGTTTTAACATATATGTTGTTTGAATCTCATAACCAACTTGAGTTTGAAAAAATTGGATATAACGAGCAAGATAATTTGCATTCTTTTGACTTCCTTTAATGAGATACTAAGATGGAGAAATAGAAAAAAAAAGAAATTAAGGAAAGAAGGAAAAAAAAAAAAAAAAAAAAAAAAAAAAAAAAAAAAAAAAGAAAAAAAAAAAAAAAAAAAAAAAGGGAAGAAAAGACAAAGATACAGCAGCAAGAATTCCATTTACAGTTGTACATAGATTTTTTAAGTGTGGGTGTTCTGAGAGAGAATCCATACTAATACCTTTTGGGTTAAATCCTTTGACACTTTCAAAATCTATTTGATAATTAAGATCAGAAAAGAAATAAATAAATAAATAAATAAAAAAGAAAGAAAAAAGAAAGAAAAAAAAAAAAACCTTTAGGTTGGGAAAATGGAACTTGGAGGATTCTAATCAATAAATGAACAACACGAAGATATCTTAAAAGATCTTGACGAAGTTTGAAACCTGGTGTGCTTGTCTTTAAAAAGTTTGCTATGAACTTTAAAGTTTGATCAATTGCCTAAATATTTTAATGTTTCGAATTAAAATAATAAGAATAATAAACGTATATTTCACAATGCTTCTTACACGATAATCCTTGATCCCAAAATTTTCAATATCTTCATTGAGACATTTATCAATAAATTCATTCAAGGTTGGAATAACACCAGCTAAATGGTTGAAATGAAAACCATCTAAGTTTGAAATTTTAAGAAGGGAAAATGCATCATCCAAGCGAAATTCATCAAGTAAATGAGCATTAAACACTTTTGCAGTTTCCCATTTTAATGTTGACATTGGGTCATTTTCTGAAACTTCTCCTGCATGTTGACGGTAGGTATAAAGATCGTTTGCTTCATTTTTTTTTTTTTTTTTTTTTTTTTTTTTTTTTTTCTGAATATTAAAAAGAAAAGGAAAAAAAGAAAACTTTTTCCATGAATATGTTTTTCAGTTAAGACATTTTCAATCACAGCACAAGAATCTAAGAGAACATTAGGAGTAGCCTTAATTACAGGTCGAAATCTAAAAAGAGTTTCTTCTTTCTGAAAAAAGAAAAAATTTATGAGCAAAAAAAGAAAAGAAAAGAAAAGAAAAGAAAAAGAAAATCAAACTTGATGTTGAACAAGAGTCAAATTGCCATTAACAACTGCCAAGTATCTTCGAGTGCACAGATGTTTTAATCTAATATGTTGGTCCCAAGAAAATGGGAACCCGTTCATGCAATTTTCGTGTTCAATCTTGATTTTATTTTCTGTTAGTATTTATAAAAAATAATCATCAATAGTAAATAAAGAATTGGTCATATCAAACCTGCCAAAAGCAACTAGCATTATTTGCTGTCAAATTTGATTCATGAGCTTTTGATCTATATCTTTCTCTTAAATGTACTTCTTCGACAATCTGAGGATTAGTGAAAACACCCTCTGCTGTAAGATAACAATCTAATTCTCGATGGAGTAAAGAGATAACATCTCCTCCTTTCAGTTGATTTTCCTTTTCAGAAAATTTTTGATGAACTAGGACTGTGAAAGCACAAATAGTTGAAGAAAAATCAATTTCATGAGCTCCTATATCATAACCATTTTGAAAGATGAGGCCATAACTCAAATAACGAGCAGATACCTTTATTTTTTTTTTCAAAAAATAAAAAAATTGGGAAGGAAAAAAAAATGAGGAGAATTAAAAAGATGGTTTCTTTTGAACCTTAGCATTTTCAATAACGACTTGATCATTATATCTCACTATATCTCCTTCGGCTCTAACTTTAAATCGAGGCATGAATCTAAACCAACCATCTTTTTTTTGAAAAAAAAAAATTCAAATTGAAAAAAAGAAAGAAAGAAAGAAAGAAAGAAAGAGATGCTAAGAGATTAACTTTTTGCGCTATCAACAGTTAGAGAAACAGCCATATTTAAAACTTGTAAAGTTGCTGCATCAGTTGAACTGGCAGTCAAATATTGGCCTGTCATTACATTTTTTAATTGAAACCATTGACCAAATCGAACAATTTTTCCAAGTTGACGAGAAAACTCAAGTCGATTATCTTCTTCTTCAGTTTTAGCTAATCTTTCATAAGTTTTGAGTTCTTCATATTCACCTTCCATCTTTATTGTTTTTCAAAAATTAAAAAAAAAAAATGTTAGAAATATTGGATGCATCAAAGATAATGAATGAAATTACATTTCCTTTCTTGACTTTTGCTTTAATTTTCTTCAATTTTTTTGTTAATTTGTATTTATTGGGAGGACAGACCTATTGAAAAAGTTATGTTTTTTCATTTTTTAATTCTTCCATCATTATTATTATTTTTGAAATAAAAATGATTTCAAACCATAAAGACGCTTCCTTTTGGATTTGGGATTGCTGGGCTGAGTTTATTATCACCGGGTCTAAGAATCACACGAGATGAAACAACATTCTCAGTATAAACATAACCTCGAACCTATTTCAACAAATTGGTTTATTTTAAGAGTTTCATATATGTATGTGTGCTGAATAAAAGAAAAAGAAAAAGAAAAAGAGTCAACGGAAAAAAAAAAAAAACTTGAACCTCTTCATTATAAAAAGATATTTGGTCCCCAAACCGAATTGCTTCCGGTTCTGACATCTTTGTTGAAAGACTAAAGAGTTCTATTTTATTAGAAATTATTCTTGTTTTTTTATATAGAAAAGAAATGTGTGCTAATTAGAGGTTAACTTTCAATTAAGTAAAAGTAAAAAAAGTGCGCACAATTCCCAAGATTTCAGTCAAACGAAAAACTTCAATCTTCTCAACTCAAAAAGAAAAGTCATTACTCAATCAAAAAAAAAAAAAAATTAAAGGTGAAAATGAATTCAAAATGAATTATTTGAATGAATTGGATTTCATGGTCTTATAATTATTCAAAATAATAAAGTCAAATCTTTTTTTTCTTTCAAAACAGTTTGATGAAAAAAAACAAAAAGAGAAAGAGAAAGAGAAAGAGAAAGAGAAAGAGAAAAGTGAAAGAAAGAAAGAGAATAAAAAAGAGAAAAAGAGAAAAAGAGGAAAGAGAGCCATTGATTTTTTGAATGAACTAATGAATTGTAATTATAATTAGATTGAAATGGAATAGTTGAAGGGTTTGGTTGGGTTGTGTATTTTTCGGGAACAGGAAAAGGGAAAGTTATGAAACCAGAATAAAAAAGTCAAACCTTTTATAAAAGAAAAAAGTTACAAAAAGGAAGTAAAAAGGGGAGGTTTCTAAGAAAATTCGATTTCCTTTTTTCTTTTTCTTTTTCTTTTTCTTTTTCTTTTTCTTTTTTTTATCAGAAAATCATAGATTCACTCATCACAGCCATTCTCTTTTCCTTCTTTTATTTTATTTTATTTTTTTTACAATGTTTCACTCAAACAAAATTCATTCATTTATTGAATCTGAGGCCTTGGTTTTGAGGGGAAATAGTTTTGGGGAAAAACAGTTTGGGGATGTTCAAAAAATGGTGGAAAAGCCATTTTGAAAAAAACATTTCAACACGAAACAATGACCCCCCCCGATGCCGCCGGTGGAGAATGACATTGTTCGATTGAATGTTCTTTTTCAAACCAAGTATGACTTCCATTATTGATTTTCTTAGTTCATAAATTTCACTTTTTGAATAGTCATTGAGTTTGAGGCTTACAAATTTATTTGAAAATCAACAACCCCAATCAAATAAAAAAAATGACACATGCTTTTTCATCTGATTTTGATTCGCGACAAACAAACAAAAAAAAAATGAAAAAATGGCGGAAAAAAACATGGCCAGAAAAAAAAAAAAAAAACATGTCGAAAAAGTTGCCTTGGAGAGAAATCTTGCTTCCATTAATTAAAGGACCTCAGAAAGCAGAAGATACAGCCATTCTATCTCAAATTTGGCCAACTAAACCTAAACAAGTTTCAATTTCACCTGAGGAACATGAAAGGAGAGTCTTTATTGCCAAAACTTGGTGTCGTTACTGTCATTCCGTCTCACTTCAAAAACAAAAAGATGCAAAGAAACTCAAGCTTTCGGTAACTCATGCAAAGAATGAATTAATGGCACTTAAACCTGAACTAGCTTCTGCATTATCAAAACTCCCTCCTCAAAAAATACCAACTGAATTACATCCTCCTTATTTTACTCCTCCAATTCCAAACTTTTTCCATGGAAAGAGAGATTTATAGACTAGAATTTTTTTTTTTTTTTTGTATTTTGAAGCTTCCCCTCCCTATGAAAAATAAATTGATCACTTTCTGAAGATTACTTTTCTTTTTCTTTTTCTTTTCTTTTATTCATCTCAATCTTTAAAATTCGAAATGATTTTTCAAATACAGTAAATTTTATTTTTTTAGAAAAGTATCTTCTGGGAAATTTTCTAATAGGAATACTTGACTTAAGTTAGATAATTTTACATTTTTTGATCGAGAGAATTTTGACATTAGCTCCTTAATTGACTTGTTGAGAATCACTAGAAAAGAAAAAAAAAAGTTAGAAGAGAAAATAGGAAAAAAGTAGATAAAGATTTGAAGATTACAATCTCGACTCTTTTGGCAAACTAAAAAGTTTAAAGTTATAATTGCAGAACATACAATTTCTTCATTATTACTTGATAAACAAAGTACAATAGGTAAGATATGATTATTCTCAATAACGTAATTTTGAAAGTTAGGAGCTACATTTTTTTTTTTCTGTTTAATTGATGAAGAGTTCAATTTTAAATAAAATCAATAAAATTACCTAAACAACAATTACAAATTCCACCAATCGCATATTCAACTAATTTCTCATTTTCATTTTTTAAGTTTTCTAATATAAAAAAGAAGGAGAAAAGTTTTTTTTTTTTTTTTTTAGAATTAAACAATGAACAAATTTTAAAAAAGAACCTAAAAATACATCTAATATATTCAATTCTTCAAAAAATTTATAATTTATAGGATCGTAAGCAAAATTTCCTAGATTTGACAGTGCCTCTTCTTTAATACCTTTTTTTTTTTTTTGTTAGTTTTATGTAACAAGGAATAGATAATATCTGAAAAGAACCATCATTCTTTGTATCTCGAAACTCTTTTACAAGATGTTGTAAAAACTCTTTTCTTGTGTCTAACTGATGTAACTTTTTTGAAGAAAACATGTTGAATTAAAGGATTAAAGGACTACAATTAAGTTTTTTTTTTTTTTGAGTTTCCCACTTAATTGATTTTCTTCTTTTCCTTCTTCATTTATTTCCTCTAAATATATTCTTGAGTTCTTAAATTTGAGTCTTCTTGTTTTGCTACTTCAAACAAACGAACTTGTGATTTTGTTGATTCCTCCCAAATTTATTCTTTCAAATTAATTCAGAAGAGATAATTCCTTTCTATCCTTTCTTCTTCTTGAGTCTATATTCTAATATAAAGAACAAGAGGGTTGTTAATAATAATCATTATTGAATACAATACAACAAAGTTTGAATAATTAAGAAATAAATCAAATTCTTTCAATTCCAATTTCATCAAATTCATTCCAATTTTTTCTAAAATTTTAAAACTTCCAATCAATATATGATAAATATAATGAAAATATGATCCGAATGTAAAGATCTTTTGGAGATAAGTGAGCGAGTTAAGAGAGTTGGTAGTAAGTAAGTTTGATGAGAGAAGTTAGTTAGATGTTCATTATG
>Ga0209960_1002801_pt1 | contig 16408 bp, 19 predicted proteins | sample ThiBiot_500_plan_2_FD_183947 | JGI IMG/M metagenome (GOLD analysis project Ga0209960, IMG submission 183947) | Wastewater bioreactor microbial communities from Cape Town, South Africa - Thiocy_expt_500_plan (SPAdes) | ecosystem: Engineered > Bioreactor > Thiocyanate-remediating >...
GTATGTTTTTTGTTGCTTCTTTTTTTTTCCAAAAAAAAAAAAAAAAAAAATGAAATGAAAATTAAAAAAAAGAATTGTTACTTTCAAATTGTTCTCCTGGTGGGGATAATGTTTTTGCGATAGAAAGTTGAGAATTTGGCATTTTATGTAAATAACTCTATAAAATGAACATTGAGCATCAAATATTGAAAAAAAAAGACAAGAAAATACTTGAAAAGTATAAGATGCTGCAGCTCTTAGTAAATAATCTGATGAACTTGAAACACATAAATAAATTAAATGAATCAAAGCACTTTGTGGGGTAACTTTTGAACCTTGATTTCTAAATATAACAAAAAGTAATATAAAAAATATAGAGAGAAAAAAGAAATTAGAATTGTCAAGAAAAAAGGTCAAAAGAAGAATAAATTGTTACACAGGAACAATACTCTTTGCTAATGTAGCTTGACTCTCTTGACATCCTCGAATAAGTTCAGCACATGTGTATAATGCCTATTTCATAAATCAATTTTGACTTTTTTCTTTTTTTTTTTTCCAAAAGGATTCAAATATAATTACCTCTTGTTTTACTTTGGTTGGGATTGAATCATTTAATGCAAGAGTTATGATTGGTTCTAAGAGTCCTGCTTTTCTCATATATTCTTGATTTGAAAGAGTATTTGTGGGAGTTGCTCTTGGATTTACAAACAATCTCACAACTTCAAGCATAAGTACTAAATTTTGAACTTTTTGTGGTTGCCAATCTTCTTTATTATTTAATTGAACTCCATCAAAAAATCCAATAAGTTTTTGCACACAACTTGTTTCTCTGAAATAATTCTAAAAAATAAAATAGAATTAAATAAGTAAAATAATAAAACAAAACAAAAAAAAAAATTTTTTTTTTGAACCTGATTTGAAACATTTTGTCTAAGTAAATTATTCATAAGTTGAAGACAATCTGCTACAATAATTCCTCCATCTGATAATCCTTCCTTTTTTTTTTTTTTTTTGGTTTGTTATATTAATATACTCTTCCAAATCCAAAAATGATTAATTAAAACAATAATTATTCATACTTCATATATAATTGCTAAAAGTCTATCAAATGCACCCTCAAATGCAACAATTTTTTGAATTTCAGTATTTGATGTTGTGAGAGCAATTAACAATAAAAGACTTTCTAAAAAATTGTTTTTTGTTTTTGTTTTTTTTAAAAAAAGGGGAAGGGAAGAGGAAAAGTGAAATAATATTGATGACAATTACCATTTCTAATAATTTCTCGAGTTTCATTTAACAAATCCATTAATCGAGACATTCCCATAGTACTCAAAAGAATACAATCTTGAAGTTGTTTACTATTGTTATATTTGTTTATAACAAGAATTTTGTTTTTTTTTTAAAAAAAATTTTTTTTTTCTCCAAACCTTCTATTTGATAATAGCAAAGCCAAAAGTTGAATTGCACTAAATCTAACATAAAAATCATAAGTTTCAAGAATATTTAATAGGAGGGAGACATTAGATGGTTCCTTAATAAAGATTTCTGTAAACATTACACCAAGATCTTGATCACTACCAACTTTTTGACTTGTACAAATATTAATCAATGTTTCAAGAGAAGCTCTCAAAATTTCTGGATCATCTTTATCATTTGCAATTACATTCATTAAGATTCCCATTCCTTTTGTTCCAACATCCTTTTTTAGTTTTTTTTGTTTTTTTTTGTTGATTTGTTTGTTTGTTTGTTTGTTTGAGACATAAGGTTAATTTTTTAAAAAATTTTCAAAAAAAATTAAGAAATAAAGCTCACAAGTTGATATTCTCTAGACATACTTTTGAGACCTAAAACTGCTGCATGTCGATCCTAATTAAAAAGAATATTGGATATTGAATATTTGTTTGATTGCTTTCATAAAAATTTCTTCTCCCTTCATTTTATAATAACAAATCAAACAAATCAAATCAAATAATGGTAATAAAACAGTAATAAACAAATTACCTCTAATAATGTCGCAGAAGCAATCCTATCACATAACTTCTCCACAGTTTCAGTTGCAGTCTGAAGCTGTCCTTTGGGTCCTAACAACCCAGCATATCCTTTCCTAATCATGTCCATCTTCTTCTAAATATTTTTTTGGAGGGAATTTTTTTCCTCAATTCAGTTTTTTTCCCTTCAAAAAAAACCTAAATGATATTTTTTTTTGAGTAAATTGAGAAATATGGTAAAAATGTTGGAAGAAAATAGAATTTGGAGTTGTTTTAGATATGAAATATGGAAATAAATGAGTGTTAGATTTGAGTGATGATTAGAAGAGATCTCAAAGTAATCCTCCAAAAAAAAAAAAATTTTTTTTTCTTTTTGTTCACCATTTTTTTTTTTTTTTTTTTTTTTTTTTTTTTTTTTTTTTTTCTGATTATTTTTCTTCTTATGAGCCACGTCTTCAAACCATTCGAAATGATTCATTTTGACTGTTATAAAACAATGACAATGCGAAAAAGGATGGAAAATGAGAGATTAGAATCAATTCAACTACAAAACATCTAATTCAAATCTTGAGAATCGAAAAAAATCATAATTTCCTCAATCAATCATAAAGCTTTGATTTGTTGAATCAAACAACCAAAACAATTTCACTTCCCATTGAAACTTTTTGAAGATGCATATCAATCAAGATTCTTCAATTAGTTGATCTAATTCTAATTTCCTTTAATTTATTCCAAAAAATTTGAAGCTTGATTTAGAATTAACTCCTTTACTTTACACATCTTTTTTTTATTACAAAATCAATTTTAAATTTTACAATAATAACACAATCATCCTTCCTTCTTTCGTTCTTGAAATTTTTTTTGTTTCATGGTTTAAAACAGTCTCGAATTTTTTTGGGAAGTAATTCTAAAAGATGTTGATGTATTTGTTGATGATGATCTTTTAAGACAATCATCTTTTCTTTCAAGTAAGAATGAGCATCTATGTCTTGAATAGAAGAAATAGTTTCTCGGGGTTGTCTTGAGAATTGAAATGGAAGACATCCTTGAGTCCTTGATGTTTCTTGGCCATTGTGTTCAATTAATGATTTTAATCTCATTTCAATTGTAGATAAAAGAGTTTTAGGAGATTCACATAACTTTTCAAGTTCTAAATATGAATTTTCACAGTTAACATGAAACTTTTGACCATTTGGAAGAGAGATTTCATAAGATGATCCAAAAGTGAGTTCAAAAAAGGATGTATTATTTATAAAGTGTTGAGAATTGAATCTTAAATGATTTGAAATATTTACAAGATATTTGATAGTGAATTCATTTTTTGAGATTGAAACTTGAATTCCCCAATCTGAATCAGCATTTGCACATTTAAATTTTAAATTGTTAACTGGAATCTTGGTCCATTTCCGAAGAGAAGTATAATTCTGATCAACAGGGTCAATTCCATTTTGTTCCAATGTCAAAGTATAATGTAAAGATCTCCATCTTATCCATTCAACAAAAACAAAGGAAGGGGAAATTGGACAAGGTTTCATTCTCCAATGTTTTAATATATCAACTCCTCCTCTAACAATTTGATAAGAACTTAATTGACTAGTTGGTATATCTACACTTGGTTGAGTCTTCCTAGTATAACTCATTAAGTCTCTAATTTCTCTCCTCAGGACTAAGAACATATTGTCTTCCTCCTTTGTTGAAAATTCTAATTGCCAAGAATCAAAACCAATACATCCACATGAACAATTAGAGTTTACTCTACAACTACAATGACTCTCTCTTTCATATTGAGTAAAGAATAGAAAAATCTGTTTTGGAGTCAATGATTGAGTTGAACCTATCTGTTCCATATAACCATTAAAGAGATTCTGACTCAACTTACTTTTCCATAATAACTCATCTGTTGAAACATGATTCCAATGTCTACAAACAAGAGGTACAATAAATAATTCTTTAAATGTGATATATGAAAAGATTTCAAGTAAGATGTCTTCTGTTAAATGTCCCCAATCTCCTTTCGATTCTACACTTCTTAAGTTTTCTTCTTCTTTAGTGTCCATACAATTAAAACAGTGAAATTATTTGAATATATGCGATGTGATGTGAGGAAGTAAAGGCCTTTGTATTGAGGAAGAGATCAGCAAGAATAAGATGAATCAATTAATTAAGATTTTTCTTTTTTTTTCTTGTAATTAATTCAGATTAAATTTTAAACAACACGTCAACACCTTTGTTGGATTCAAGCAACTATAACTCACTGACTCTCATCAATCACATAATCACAACTTATGTGCTCTGTTTTCAATAAAAATACAACAAAAGAAAACTTTTATAGAAACTTGTAACAAAAATTGAAAAAAAATCCATATGAAATTGATGATTTTTTTTTTTTTTCGATTACAGGAAATAGAAAGACAAAAATAATAAGAATTGAAATAATAAAAGGTTCAATAATAATCCTTGTACAAAAAAGAAATCCAAAAAATAAATAATAAACAACAGTTCTGAGAGTATTACAAAATTGAACTAGATATAGTTTATTTATTTTTATATTTAGTCAAATAATTGAATAAAATAAATAAAATAAAATAAAAAAGAAAAAGAAAAATTACCAAGCTTTCTTCTTTTTCTTCTCTTTGAATCTAGGATTTACTTTATTCATTTGTCTAACAAGAGTCGTGAATGTTTCTTCAACATTAATTCTTTGTTTTGCAGATGCTTCAAGAAAGGCACAATTATTAAATTTTTTTGCTAAATTTTGTCCTTGAATTTTACTCACAGCTCTTTCTTCTTCTAAATCAACTTTATTTCCAACAAGAATCATTGGTGGGACTAATTATTTATTTATTTTACTTTTAATCTCATGACCTTCAAAAGAAAAGAATAAAAGAACAAGAAAAAAAAGAAAAAAAGAATTACCATCATCTGTATCTTTAACAGATAAAATGCGATCTCTTACACCTTGGAGTTCTTTAAAAGTATCTTCTGAAACAATTGAATAAACTAATACAAATCCCTAATTATCATTATAATTTTATTTTTTAAAATGGTTAAAAAAATGAATTGAAAGGAATAAACAAACAATACTTGTCCATTTCTCATATACATATCTCTCATTGCTGTAAATTGTTCCTAAAATAAATTTATAATTTTTTTTTGGCTTAGATAAGAAAAAAAAGAAAAGAAAAATCAAAAATAATAAAAATGGTACTGTTCCTGCAGTATCCAAAATTTCTAACATATATTGTTGTCCATCAAATTCAACTTGTTTTCGATATGAATCTTCAATTGTTGGATCATACTATTCAAAATTGAAGATTAATTTTTAAGAAATCAACGAGGAATTAAAATTTTTAAAAAGAAGAAAATTTACTCTGTCAACGAAAATTTCAGAAACATACTGTACTGTAAGAGCAGATTTCCCAACTCCTCCTGAACCCAATAAGACTATTTTATACTCTAACATCTAAATGGTATTTTTTTTATAATTAAAAAGAAGAAATCTAATGCTCAATAATTAATTAATTGAAAAAAAAAAAAAAAAAAAAAAAAAAAAAAAAAAAAAAAAAAAAAAAAAAATTGGTTTCAAAGGTGTTTTTTTTTTCAAAATCAATTAAAAAACTCAAACAAACTATTTTTCTAGTCAATCTGAATTCATTAAATAGTGTTTTAAGAATGAAATTATGATGAAATTGTGATAAAGTTATGATAAAATTGTGATAATCGAGGTGAATTTGACGAAAAATCTCGAGGAAATTGTGGTCAAAAAATCCATTTTTTTTTTTTTTCTGAAATTGGGCGGGAAAATCAAAAAGAAAAAAAAATCTCCGCATTAATTTTTTTTCTTTTTTTTCTTCACTGATTTTTTTTTGTTTTCTGAATTTCAATTGATTTTATACTTTTATCACTTCTTTATAATATTATAAAATATTTTCGAAGAGTTGAAAATAACTCTTTTGTCATCAAAAAAAACAGCAAAGAATGTAATACATAATTATGTTTTTATTACAATTTGTTTTGATTTTTTTTGTTTTGAAATAATAATTTTTTTTTTTTGTTTATGAAGGGGTAGTTTGTTTACATTTTTTGATGGTGGTCTCTTGTAAATAAAAATCTATCAGTGCGAAGGAGGAGTTCGACTTCTGTTTGATTCTATTGAATTTTTTATTTTATTTTTCCCATTATCTGTGATGTTTTGTACATTCCAAACTCAAGTTTTTTTTTAAAAAAAATCAAATTAAAAATAGTTAACAACAAATCACTTACTCCTGGAGGTTTTTCACAAGCCTTCCTTGCCCAATAGATTAGAATGGCACCAACAAGTATTCTCAAACAAAACAGGCTTGATTATTATTATTTTTGTTATTTTGAAGAGATTTTTGATTCAAAGATTCATACCCAAAATATCCAAAAAAGAATGAAAGATAAAATCCCAAAGATAAACCTTCTAAGAGTGGTCTTAATGATTGGGTGAAAACTCTTACCACCTACACATAATTTTTGAATTATTGATGTTATAAAAATTATATGAAAAAAAATAGAAATAATAAAATCGAACTAAACAAGCCAAGGGCAATGCTTCAAATCCTATCCTTCGAGAAACAGAAGAACCTTGATCATGTACTCCCTATTAAATAATCATTATTATTTTAATATTTTTTTTTAAAAAGAAGAGATAAAAATCAAAAAAAAAAAAAAGTACCAACGGTTTCCTTCTCAGAAGTTGTTGACAAAAGACATACGATATTGAAGTATAAATTGAAGGATCAATTATATTAAATTTTGTAAAGAAAGCATGTTTAAGCCAATCGATTAAGAATTCTGAAATTATAAAACTCATGAGTTGAACTAAAAGTTCATATATTACATAGTCCATTGTCAATGCATTTTTCATTTCAGTTGCATTCCTAATTCCAATTAATACTACAAATAAATATGCTTGAAATCTTTCCACAATATCTTTATTTTATTTGATTTGATTTTGAATTTTTAAAAAAAAGAGAAAAAAAAAGTACCACTACACGTCATTTGAAAAACATTTTCTTTTGAAAACTTTTTAAATACACTAGATTTGAGTTCAACAAATTGATTTGACATTAATAGTGTGAACATTCCATTAGAAGAGTTTAAAGCAACATTGAGTGTAACCATTTGATAAAATAATACAAGTGTGTGAAATACTATGAAAATAAAATCATTATTATCATCAAACATAAACAAAAAAAAAAGAAGAAAAAACTTACTGACATATACAAACGCTATTATGAAATGTGGAATAGGACGAAAATGTTCAGTTCCTTGAGATGATTTTATAGTGGCCTTAGAAAAAAGGGAATCAAGAATATCAACTCCAAATGAACAACAAAGTTTATCCATTAATTCCAAAACATTAAAAATAACATATAATTTAATTGTTGATTGACCACGAATTGTATGATACATTCTTGAAGCATCAATATGTTGAACTAAATAACAAGATAAAATAAAAAGGACTCCTTTAATTAAATCACATTTCTCTGTTGATCTTAATCTTGGTCTTTTTTTTTTTTTTTTTTTTTTTTTTTAATAAAAAAAAAAAAAAAAAAAAAAAAAAAAAAAAAAAAATTCAAATACCCAAATCTAAGTAGTTTTCGAATTAAAATCACTATTGCAAAGAGAAATCGAATAGGAAGGATTACTAATAGAGTTAGAAATGAATCAAAGCAAATTAAACAACCAAGGGTAATACACTATTTCATGTTTCATTTTAATTTTTGTTAATTTAATTTAATTTAAGAAACAAAAATAAATAAATAAATAAGTAAGTAAATAAATAACTTGTTCAAGTTCTGAGAAAATTGAAAAAAAATTTGATAATCTTGTCCTTTTTACATCATCTTCTTCAGCAAATTCCTCACCAAATAAATCTCTTTGTAACATCTCTTTTATACTAAATTTGAATCTTTGTTTTGGTTTTTCAAACCTCTCAGTCATCTTTTCTTCAAAACTTTGTTGAAATTGTTCTAATTTTAATTTCTCAAGATTTCTTCTATCTCTAATTTCATTACTTAATTCAAAATCCTCTTTTTGAATTGTTTTCATTCCAACTTTCCTTTCTGATTCACTTTCACAAGATGTACTTCCTTCTTCACTTTCAATTTCATTTCCAATAACTCCAAATCTAAGACGAAGTCCAGGTCTTTTTCTTTTTTCTTTTCCTATTTCTTTCTCTTCATCTTCTTTTGATATTTCTATTTCTTTTTCCTTTTCCTTTTCTTCAAATTCTATCTTGTTTTCTTCCTCTTTTTCAACTAATTTTCTATCTTCATTATCTTTGTTCTTTTCTACTCCCTTCTCCTTTTCCTTCTCCTCTTCATTTTCCCTCTCACTATCTCCAATACTCCACCTGCTATTCACAACCCCATTTCCATTTTCATTATTTAACTTAATTTCTTTCTCTCCAACCTTCTCCTCTTCCACTTCCTCAACTTTCTCTTCACTTCTTTCCTTTTCTATTTCAAAACTTGGTTGTTTCGTTGCCTTCTTCTTCAGTTTAGTAAAGAGAGAGAAAGAAGAAGAGACAAGCCTAGGTTTGTTGTCATTCTCCATTCTTCTTTTTTCTTTTTTTGATTTCTAATCCGCCATGTTTTTTTCACCATGTTTTTTATTCCAAAAAATTTTTCTTTTATTTTTTGAAATTCAATCAGTCAATTTTCTTTCTTTCTTTCTCCAAAAACTCCAAATTACAATTGAATTATAATTCACTTGTCTATTATCATAGAACATAACAATAATTCTAATATGTATTTATGAAAACTTAATTGAGATTCAATGGGAAAGTTGTTCAAAAAAAAAAAACTTCGAAAATTTTTGTTTGGGATTCTTTGATCACGTGACTTTTATCTTTGAAATCGTTATCTTGTCCTCTTATCAAAACACAAAAAGCAATGCGAATGCCTTTTGATTTGAAAAGTGAAAGAGAAGAAGATAACACCAATTAATTATTAAGAAGATACAATCATTAATAATACAATAACGCAACATTAGAGAGAAAGAAGCGTCTCATTTTTAAATTTCAATTTGATTTTTAAATTTTTTCTTTTGGTTTTTAAAATTTGATATTTTTTTTTTTTTTTTTACTTTTTGGTTTGGAATTCTTTTTGAAACGCAATTAAAGAATGAGTGAGACTAAATTGAATGGAATCCATCATGAGGAAGAGAAGTCAGTATTTGAGAATAAATTTGCAATTCATGAGGAACGACATAGTCTTTTAACAGGTAATAATTTTGTTTTTGTCAATTTTTTTTTAATAATTAAGGAATTGCTTCTTATTCTAATTCTCTTTTTTCATTAATGTTCAATTTTTCTTACTATTATGACCATTAATTTAGAAAATGAGAAAGAAGAGAATTATGATTATTTAAGAATGATTTTAACTTCACGAGTTTATGATGTGGCTGTTGAGACACCTTTAGCTTTTGGAATAAATCTTTCTTCAAGAATGAAAAATGAAATTTTTTTTAAGAGAGAAGATCTTCAACCTGTGTTTTCATTTAAATTAAGAGGAGCACATAATAAAATTGCAAATTTGACTGAAGAGGAAAAGAAAAAAGGTGTGATTGCTTGCTCTGCAGGAAATCATGCTCAAGGTGTTGCACTTTCATCAAAAACATTAGGTCTTGATGCTTGGATTGTCATGCCTTTAGCTACTCCATTAATTAAAGTTTTTTTTACTTCTTTCTTCATTAAATTCATTCCAAATTAACTTGCTTTTTCAAAAAAATTAGATTGAGAATGTGAAACGATTAGGAGGAACTGTAATCCTTCATGGAAATGATTTTGATGAAGCAAAAGCTGAATGTCAAAAACTTTCAGAAGAAACTGGAAGGATTCTCATTCATCCTTATGATGATCCTTATGTTATTGCTGGGCAAGGAACTATTGGATTTGAGATTTTAAGGCAAGTTAAAAATCCAAAAATTTCTGCAATTTTTTGTGCTGTAGGTGGAGGAGGATTATTAGCTGGAATTGCTTCCTTTGTAAAAAGAGTAAGACCTGATATAAAAATGATTGGTGTTGAAGCTGTTGATGCAGCAGCAATGACAAAATCTTTAGAATTGGGAAAAAGAGTTGAAGTAATTTTTTTTTAAAAAAAATTTTTTTATATTATCTATTTTTGATTTGATTATTTGAATCAAAACTTTACAAAAATAATAAAATACAAAAAGCTTAAAGATGTGGGATTATTTGCAGATGGAGCTGCCGTAAAATTTGTTGGAGAAGAACCATTTAGAATTTGTAAAAAATATGTAGATCATATGGTTACTGTAACAAATGATGAAATTTGTGCTGCTATTAAAGGTTTTGTAAAAAAAAATTTTTCGTTTTTTCAAAAAAACTCATACTTTACTCATTAGATATGTTTACTGATACAAGATCAATCCTTGAACCAGCAGGTGCTTTATCTGTTGCAGGATGTAAAAAATATATTCAAGAACTTGGGTAAAATTCTAATTTTTTTGTTTGATTAAAATAAAAAATAAATTAAAAATTAAAAAAAGAACTAAAGATGAAGTTTACGTTTGTGTAGCATCTGGAGCAAATATGAACTTTGATAGATTAAGATTTGTAGCAGAAAGAGCAGCTCTAGGAGAAGAAAAGGAAGCAATCCTCTCTGTCATTATTCCAGAAAAACCAGGAAGGTCAATATCTTTTTAAATTTATTATTATTGAAAAAAAAAAAAAAAAATACTATTTAGTTTTCAAGCATTCTATTCTTGCATCTATCCTCGAAATGTGACTGAGTTTAGTTATCGATTCTCTTCAACAGAAAAAGCTTTTATCTTTACTTGTATGATATTTCATTTGTTCATTGATTCCTTTCAAAAAAAAAAAAAAAAAAAAAAAAAAAAAAAAAAGCTTTCGAAGTCAAAAATCGAGAAGAAATTCATGAAGTTATAAAGAATTTAGAAGAGAATGAGATGATACCAGTTGATATTACACATAATGAAATGGCAAAGTCTCATGCAAGATACTTAATTGGAGGAAGATCAAGTGTAATGCACTTTTCTTTGAATTTTTTCTGGATTACCAAACCCAATTCAAACCAATCAATCAAAAAAAAAAAAGGCAACAGATGAAAGACTTTATAGATTCGAGTTTCCTGAAAAACCTGGAGCTTTAAAAAGATTTTTAGAATGTTTGAAAAGTGATTTTAATGTCTCTTTGTTTCATTATAGAAATCATGGAGCTGATGTTGGAAAAGTTTTAACAGGAATCCAAGTTCCTCCTGAAAAAAATGCTGACTTTGAACAATTTTTAAAAAATCTTGCTTATCCTTATGTCGATGAAACTGAAAATCCGATCTATACACAATTTTTGAGATAAATTATTTTTTTATTTTAGATTTGAATTTTAATTTTATTTTTTCCTGAAAAAAAAAAAAAATAATCAAATAAATAATAATAAAAATCTTAAAAATAAGATCTAGAATGAATTTATAAAAGAGTTACAAATATTATTTTTAGAAATTGAGTTTTGAGGTTTTTGAGATTTGAGAGAACAAAAAAAGATACGGTGGAGAAATTTTAACTTTTTTATTTTTGTTTTGCATTTTGACTCATCCAAGTCAAACCTAATTTTGTTTTTTTAAAAAAATAAAAGAAAATTGTTAATTATAAATATTCAATCAAGAAATAAATAATAATAAATAATGATTCCACCTTCAAAAAGTCCATCACCACTAGTAGCACAAGAAGGTTGAACAAACCAATTACGATCTCTCATTCGATGCAATCCTAATTTATCAGTGATTTCTGCAGGTGTCATAGCTTTTGTTATTGATTTGTTTTATTATTTTTTGATTTCTTTGATTTGAAAAAAAGAAAAAAAAAAGAAAAAAATTACCATTAGGTAAATCTTGTTTGTTTGCAAATACAAGTAAAACGGCATCTTTCATTTCACGATCACCAACAATTCTGTGAAGTTCTTGACGAGCTTCATCAATACGATCCCTTTATTTTATAAATTATTAATTATAAAAAGAAAGATCATTTCAATATAGATATTTTTGGATTAATAAAAAATTTTACCTATCATTACTATCAACAACAAAAATCAATCCTTGAGTTCCTGTATAATAATGTCTCCAAAGGGGACGAATTTTATCTTGACCTCCAACATCCTATTTCCCCAGAAAGAAAGAAGAAAGAAAACAGGTTATTTCAACAATCAATACAATAAAAGAGTGAAATTAAATAAAAAGAAGTTAAATTAATTCTTACCCAAACATTAAATTTAATATTTTTGTACGTTACAGTTTCTACATTAAATCCAACTGTTGGAATTGTTGTCACTGATTGGTTCAGCTTTAGTTTGTAGAGAATTGCTGAAATGAATTTTTTTTTAAGTTATTATGTATTTTAATATTTTCAAATAAAAAAAAAAAAGTTGAAACAATTAGAAAGAAAAGAAAACAATTAAAAATAAAAGTAAAATGAAAAAATATTGAAAATTACTTGTTTTTCCTGCTGCATCAAGACCTAACATCAAAATTCTCATTTCTTTATTTCCAAATATTTTTGACAATGACTTTCCCATTTTTTAATAAGTACTTTCTGGTTTTTGTAATAAGAAAAAGGTGTTCTTTGGGTTTGTTTTTTGGTTCTTCTTTGGTCAAACCTTGGAGGGATTTATTGTTCTTTGGGATATTCCAAATTGTAAGAGGGTTATTGAAACTTTATAACTTATCAAATAAATTGAAAAAGTTGTTGGTTGATTTTTTAAAAGATATAAGTTTAAAGTTGAAGAAATTGGGTTGATATTTATAAAAAATTAAAAATAAATTCGATTTTTTTTTTAATTGAAAATTTTGAAAGAAAGGAGAGATAAAAAACCGGTTTTTTCTCAAAAATCAAATAACTCAGAAGATAAAAATAAAATATGAAATTGAAGAAATAAGTGATGATAAACTATGATAAATTATGATAAATTATGATAAATTATGATAAATTATGATATTCTTCAATAAAATTTGAATAAATCAAAGAAATCTAAAAAAAAATTAATGTAAAAACTGTTACAAATTTTTTTGTTTCAAAAATAAAATCAAATATGAAAATCACTAAAAAAATCACTAAAAATCGCAAAAACTCAACACTGACCAATAATTCAAACTGATATATTGGATCCAACAAAGTTCAAATAAAATAAATTCTGCAAGAAGATACGATGATATGATATAATATGTAAGTGAAAAAGAAGAACAAGGTTTGAAAAAAAAAAAAAAAAAGTAATTATTGGAAATTAGAAAATTAAAAAAAAAATCGGACTAAAAAAAGGAAAAAAAAAAATGGCGCCAATAAATATCTCCAGTTCAAAAATAAAACAAGTTGATAAGTAGGAGTTATTGGTTTGTGACTTTTTTGGGTGTTTTTCGATTGAAATTATTTTTAATTTTTCATTTTTGGAGGCGATCAAAAAAAAAATGAAGAAAAATTCGGATGCCAGTTTGTCCTTCTTATTCATTAAGAACATCAATAATAAAGAACAAGATTTTGGAATAATTAGAAGAACAATGAATCATTTTTGTTTAGAATATCTCGTTTTTTGTGAAAGATTTTCTTTGATTGAAAAGAAAATGAAACAGAAACAAAAAAAATCGAAAAAAAAAAAAACAACAGTCATCTTTTTTTGTTAGCCATTATGCAAACGGTTGAAGAGAATGAATTGCATTGTTTGTTAGGAAAGATCTCAAGAGAGGATTTTTTTAAAAAAGTAATCGATTCACAAAGATCTTTGATTTATTTCATTTTTTTATTTTATTTTAATTTTTAATTTTTGGTGTTTACATTAAATCTTTCATAAATATCGTTTTCCGAACAGCATTTGAGAAACCTTCATTGAATTTAAACCAAATCCTTGGAACTTCATCATCAATTCCCAAAGTTTTATTATCGTTAGTTGATGAATCTTTTTCTGGTGTTACTTTCAATCTTCCAAAGAAATCTTTTGAATTCTATTTTTTTTTTTTTTTTTACCAATAAAAATGTTTTGGTCAGAAAGGAAAAAAAGACCTTTTCAATTTCTTTTTTGTCAATCTTAATTGGAGTTACAGTTAGAGGGATTGGTTTCTTACTATTTTTATTTTTGTTGTTGATTAATAAAATGAAAAAAAAAAAAAAAAAATTCTAAAATGAAAACCTTGGAGAAAGTGAAGGATCAATTTTCTTTGCTTTTGGTGTTTGGAAATTCTTTGCATCACTTCTTTTTATCCTTTCTTTTTGAATCTAAGGTGAAAAAAAACAACAATAGTTTATAATCGAATAATTCATTAAAATTAGAAAAAAAAAAAAAAATCTAACTTCATTAGAAATTAATTGTCGACTATTGTAAGAGTACATAATTAATGATTTTGATTTTTCATGAAATTGAAGAAGTTTTTCCATTGGCCTAATAATATTGTGAGAAGTCAAATAATCAAAGAATAAATAAAGAATATATATAAAAATACGGTTCAAGATGATAAACATAATGATCATTAGCTTCCTTTTGTTGAATATAAGTTAAATTAAATGAAATCATAACATCAACAAGCCTTTGAAGTAAATCTTGCTCAAATGGTGTTAATAATTGAATATTTAACTATTTTAATAATCATAAGTTGATTTCATTAATTTAACATAAATAAATAAAATAAAAAAGTGACAGGCCTGAAATTATAAGGAGTGATAATTCTAATAAGAGGAGATAATGTCTCAGTAACAAAATTTGTAAGATTTGTATGAATTGAAGCTGGTCCTAGCCCTTGAATAACTTGATGAACTATATTTCTAGATTGTTTTTCAAGGCTTGTAACCTTTTAATTATTTTTTAAAAAAGAAAGTCATTAGGAAATTCGATTTTAATTTGACAAAAGAAAAACAAGAAATCAAAGTAGCAAAACCTCAAATTCTTTCTTTGGAAATTCAAGAACAGGTCTTTTTGATATTGCACAATTAGGATGGAATGAATAGATAGTATAAGGAATATAAGCTAAGAAGTCATAATCTTGTTTCACATGAATCATTGTTTGAAGTGTATCATAGAGATGTAATGATTCAAGAGCATCATTAATCTATTGATTTTTTAAAATCAATATTTTGTTAGGGATTTTTTTGAAAAAAAAAAAATTTTTTTTTTTCAATTACTTTATCAAAAGATGCATCATGTTGTTTAATCGTTAAATAATTGTGAAAACAACCTGATATTTTTTTAAAATGTCATTTTTATGATTTTTTTTTAAAAATAAAAGTTTGAGAGGAAGAGGGGATACCTAGCATTAAAACATCATATTCACCATTAGCTTGAATTGGATTCAAAATTGAATCCATAATATTATCTTGATTCAAAACTTTTTTTTTTTTTCATTATTATTGTTTATATTTTCTTTAGTAATCTTTGAAAGAAAGAAAAAAAATCCTGACTTGAATGATTGCTACTTTTTCTTTGAAAAAGAGTTTCCCAAATATAATACAAGCTATGTTTTACATCTTTCTTTCCTAATCCTATTGAAGCTAACATTGAAGATGTGATAATAGTAGATTTTGAGCTCAAAAACTAAAGTGATTTTTAAAAAAATAATATAAAAATTGTAGGGAGTGTAAAGAAAAGAAAAAAAAAACTTGTAGGGAGTGTAAACAAGATCTAATATCATATCCAGAACCTTCACACAAGTTAACTAATGTTGCTAACTCAATTTGAACTGATTCTCGATTACAAATCTTAATATGAAGAGAAAGATTATGAAATATAAAATTAAAAGAAAATAAAAGATTAAAGAAAATAAAAGATTAAAGAAAATAATAAAAAATTCACTTCTTTAAGTCGATTAGGTAGCCTTGAATTTGATAATTGTTTGAAATTGAATATAAGTGCTTCTTGTCGGAGAGGTTTTAAAACAGGAGCATATTGGTCATTACAAATACAAATAATAGGACATTTGATTGGATTATTTTCTTTTTTCTTTCCTTCCTCTTTTTAAATTGTAAAATTAAATTTGAATTTAGATTTTGGATTGACCAAAAAAAAAAAAAAAAAAAAAAAACTTGATTCAGAATTTTCATTGGACTGACTAGATCTTCCTTCTTTAATAAGTTTTAGCACAAATTGCATTGGATTCTATAGAAATTTATTTAAAGAGAACAAGAAAAGTAAAATAAGAAATGTGAAATTACAGCTCCTGTTCCATTCCATAATCCATCAATTTCATCAATGATAATGCAATTAGGTTTTGGTGGACCTAAAATAAGAGAAATCAAATCAATTTCAATTTCAAATTAAATTCAAAAAAAAAACCAAAAACTGGTTTCATTTCGGCAGCTGTGCTAATTTTCTTTTCAAGTACTTCAGCAGTTCTTTCATCACTGATTTGAAATTAAAGAAGAATTATTATCAATATAAAAAAAGAAAAAAAAAAAAAAAAAAA
>Ga0209960_1002803_pt1 | contig 16405 bp, 18 predicted proteins | sample ThiBiot_500_plan_2_FD_183947 | JGI IMG/M metagenome (GOLD analysis project Ga0209960, IMG submission 183947) | Wastewater bioreactor microbial communities from Cape Town, South Africa - Thiocy_expt_500_plan (SPAdes) | ecosystem: Engineered > Bioreactor > Thiocyanate-remediating >...
TGATGTTTTATTTGGTGACTTTCTTTGCAAATGGGAGTTGTTTTGAGAAAAGTGAGAAAAAAAAAAGGGAAATCAATTAGAAAAAATAAATAATACGCCAAATTTTTTTTTTCCCGCCGTGTAATAGATAATGAAAAAGATCAAGCAATGATTGAATGATGGTTTGAAATTAAAAAACATCGAAAATCGAAAAAAACCAAAAGATTCGATTCAGTTGTTCAATCTCAAAAGAAAGAAAAAGCTTGTTTCATTTGAAGCTGATTACAAAGAACTCAAAGAAACTCTAACACCAAACGAATCTAGAAAAGAAAAACAAAAAAAAAAAAAAAAAAAAAAAAAAAAAACAAAATTAGAAGTTAATTTTTAAAATCAAAAAGGGAACAATTCAATTATAATTCCTTTTCAACTTGTCGTGTTTTTGAACCCAAAAATTAACAAAAAAAAGTTCAAAAATCCAAAAATCTCAACTTTTTATCATCAATCCTCAACTATTTCAATTCATATTTTTAACATTCAATTCTTATAAATCATTTGTGAAGATCATGAATAAGAACATAGAAGATGAGAGGAATCGATTCATGTTATTATTTTTGATATTTGATTTGATTTTGATTTGATTTTTCAACCGGAGAATTGGAAAATAAAAAAAAGTGTGAAAAAGAAAAACAAAAATAAAAAAAACAAAAACAATTATAAAAATCAACCCAAAAATCACATAAAAATCAACCAAAATCACCTAAAATCTATACAAATCAACTAAAAATCAATCAATTTTTATATAAGATTGATCAAATTTAAGTTTATATCGATGAATTAGTTTGAAATATCCCGAAAAAATTGATTTAATATCATGATTATTATAATAATGATCCAAGAATTATCAGTGAATACAAAAACAATGAAAACTCTCCAGTTTGAAGAAAGATCTCTCAATAATTATTCATATTTAGTTATTGTATTATTGTAATTCTTATTAGAAATTTATAGTTGAGTTTATTATAAATTTCAAAATGAATTTCAAAATAGTTGATAATATGAGAATTTTGAAGTGAATTATTGAGAAATTTTTGATTGAATTTGAGGGAAAAACAATAGATTTTGAATAGATTTTGATTATTGAAAGTTCTAATCCTATCTATTAGAAAACTCTATTCTATTTCAATAATAATTTCATATTGAATTTGAATTTGAATTTGAATTGAAATTGAATTTTTATAATAATTGTTAACTGATTTCATTATTGTATCAATTTATTTTGTTCCAAAAAAAAATAATGGTAATTGATTTCTAATTTTTTCTTAATAATAGATTCGGAATTAAAATGAGAATTAACTTTATAATGAATTAGAAGATCTTTAATTTAGATGAATTATTTGAAAAATTGATTGAAATATGAAGATCCCTTCATTCTTGAATTATATTGTGAATATTATAATTATTGGACACATCTGTTTTTTCTTAATATTTAGGACTCGTTGACTTTACTAAATATTAACCACAACAAAAATAATAGAATTCATTTCAATTTAGAGAGAATTCTTTCTTTTGATTAGTTTGGAATTGGACATTCTTGTTGGACAAGTACTCAAAGATGAGTCAAAATGAAAAACGAGTTGCTCTTTTGAAAGAGATTATTGGGGTGAGATTTCTTCATTATTTATATTTATATTTATATTTATGTTTCTTCTTTTTTGATGACAATAATTGGACAATATTAATTTAAGTAAGGGATAAAAACAAATCAATCAAATTTATCAATTCGATTAATCAATTTTTTTTTTAAAAAAAAATCAAAATAGCAACTTAAAACAGATCGTGAAGTATGGGAACCTCTTATTAAAGCTGCTGAAAAGTATCATTCAACTTTGAAAGGTATGATTTCAAAAAAAATATATTTTTTTTGAATGGATTTTTAAAATTTTAAAAAAAAATCAAAAGTTTTACAAACTGCTTCCATGCAATTTTATGATGCAATGAATAAAGTTTCAGAATTTGTTTCAACAGGAAATAGTGGAGGAGCTGACTTGGGTTTGAATTCATTATTTGATTCCTTGGAAAATAAAAATAAAATAAAAATAAAAAAATGAATAATTTTACTCAATTCAAAAACAAAAAGGTGTTGGTGTTCATCAAATTTCAGAAAGCTTCAAAAAATTGGAAACAAAGAGAGGAGATATGGTAATTTTTTTTTAGAATATTTTTCTTTTTTTTTTCCTTTTTTAAAAAAAAAAATTCTTTTCAAAGATGAAATCTTTATTGGACGATGTAATTACACCTTTAAATACCAATTTAAAAAGTAACGAAAAAATAGCTTCAGTGAGTTTTCTTTTTTTATTTTATTTTATTTATTTCTTGTGTATTAAATGAATTCTTATTTAGGAATTAGAAAAAGATTATCAAAAATCACATAAAAAAATTGTTTCTGAATTGAAAGATGCAGAAAAAGAATCAGCAAAAGCTGCCAAAAAAGGAGGTGATGCTCTTCAACAGGTTTCTTTTTTTTTCATTTTTTTGTTTTATTTGCAATTATATTTAATTTCATTGAATTAATTATTTTTTTAAAAAAAAATCAATATATAGGCAATTACAAAAGTTAATACTAAAGTTAAAGAAATGGAAGAATTAAGGAAACAAAAATTAAGAGAGGCAATTATAGAACAACGTAAAAGATATTGTTTCTTTATTATGCACTTTTCTCATACAATGAAATGGGAATTGGAAATGCATGATATGGTATTATTTATTGATTGACAGAGAGAGAGAAAAAAAAAAAAAAATTAAAAAATTGAATAATAAAATTCAAAAAAAAAAAATATGAAAAGGCAATCCAAGATATTCGCCCTAATCTTACTCTTTGGACTCAACTTGCTATTTCTCCTGATCAATTACCACCTGCTGTTGAAGAACTTGTCGAGGTTTTGATTTTTTTTTCTTTTTTCTTTTTTTTTTAAAAGGAATAAAATTCATTTTTTTTTTTTTTTTCCCAACCACTGTGATAGACACAACAAAGAACTTTTGTCCCAGTTCAAGGAGATGATGGTGTTCCAAATTATAGTGATTATTATGATAATAGTGGTTTCAATACAATTGGAAGAAATTCCATTCATCCAGTATATTTTTTTTTGTTTATTTCTTTCTTTTTATTTATTTTATTTAATTTTCTTAATTTTATTCAAAATAGTCTGTTCAAAATACATTTTCTGATGTGCCATCAAACCCTCCTCCATCTCAACAACAACAAGATTCAGTCATTAGAGAAGGTGATCAAGTTAAAGGATTGTATGCTTATTCTGGAGATGATGATAAACTCTCTTTTTCAGAGGTTAATTTTTTTTTTTCTAAACATTATCAATTATTAATTTTTTTTTTTTTCTTTAAAGGGTTCCATAATTACTGTATTAGAAGCTGATGGTAGTGGTTGGTGTTTAGGAGAATTGAATGGTCAAGTTGGTTGGTTCCCTGGAAATTACGTTGAAAAAATGAAGAAGTCAATGCCAACATTCCAACCTCCACCACAAGCTTATCAACCCCCACCTCCTCAAGAACAAACTTATCAACCTCCTCCACCTCAACAACAAACATATCAACCTCCACCACAAGCAATGTCATTCCAACAACAATTAAATTCAAGAGTTTCAATGGGATCTAAAACTCAAATGTTACAAAGTCAACAATCTTATCAACCTCCACCACCACCTTCAGGAAAACCAACTTCATCAGGAGGACCTCCACCACCACCACCATCAGGAGGAGGAATGGGTGGACCTCCACCTCCACCACCACCATCTGGAGGAGGCGGGCCTCCACCACCCCCACCACCTGCAGTTTCTTCTGGAGGAAGTAGTGGAGGAGGAGGAGGAAGAGGTGCTCTTCTAAATTCGATTCACGGAGGAGCTAAACTGAAAAAGACTGTGACAAACGATAGGAGTTCTCCAAAATTTTAAAATAATTTTTTTTTTCCTCTTCTTTTTTTTTAAAAAAAAACAATAAAAAAAAAATTTTTTTTTTTATGATTGTTAACTTTTTCTTTGATAATTTATTTTTACTTCCAAAATACAGACAAAATTTTCTTTTTTCAATAAATTTTCAGGGTGGTGATAAAAAGAATTCTCTAATAGATCTCACATCTGAAGGTTTCAACTCTGGGACTCTTTCACAAAGTTCCTAAAATTTTTAATCAAATTTGTTGTTATCAGAAAGAAAATAAATCAATAATGAAAAGAATGATTTGAAATTTACTTCTCTTGATAATTGTGATAAACTTTGTAAAGCTTTTTTTTTTTTTTGAAAAAAAAATCATTTTTAGGAAATCAAGATAAAAAAAAATTACTGTTAACTTCAGAAAGAATAGCTTTTGATTTTGTTGGTCCAATTCCTGGGATACAAGAAATTGATGCTACTGCTTTTTCTTCCCATTTTCCACGATAATAACGATCATCACCGACTTGTGCTTGATATGCCTAAAGGAGAGATGAGAAAAGATGATTCATTGGAATGAGAAAGTTGGAATGATTGACTTTAAACAAGCTTACAAGTGTATAAAGAATTCTTGCACCTTCGGCGTGACTTGAAACAGGAATAATGTTAACAATTTTATCTGGTAGGCTTTTGAAAAAGAAAAAAAAAAAATTAGTAATTAATTGAATCAAAAAAATCGAATGAAATTCAAAAGAATTGATACTCAAATGCCTCTAATTGAATTTTATGAAAAATTTGTTCAGTTAACTGTGTTTTCTCTATTACTACAATTGGTTTTGCATACTAAAATGAATCAAAATAAATTAAATTTAAAAAATTTTGAATCAGAAAAAAAAACAAAAAGTGAAAAAATTACATTTACAACATGTTTCAAACATTTCATTCCTTTATCAGAGTATTTTCCAATAAGATCTCCTTCAGAAAGATAAACAATTCCACATTCTGGAGAAGGTGAAAAATCAACTTTTAGTTCTGGATTTACAAACAACTTTAATTTTTCTATTTAATTGATGATTAGTTTTTTGAATTTTGGATTTTTTTTTAAAAAAAAGAATAAGATTTTTTACTATCTCGAACAGCATTAAATACCATTGAATTTTCTTGTCTTTGACTAGATTCTAATACACTATTTTTAAAAAAGAAAGAAATTACAAATCATTCAATTTTTAGGATGGTTTCAATTTAAAATCAAAGAAAAAACAAACACTCTCATCTTCCTCTTCTCACTGATTCAAATCCTAACGAAGTTTTACTTTCAAGATATTCAGTAGCACAACTATTGTGATGGGCAGAAAAATCTCAATCCTATTCAAAAAAAAAAACAAAAAAAAAGAAATAATATTATTAATCAATCAATTACAACAAAGTATAACTCTAAACCAAATAAAAAAATAAATAAAAATAGTGATAAAGAAAAGTATTGATTGAAAAAGAAAGAGAATCAGAGAACTTACTTGAAAAAACAATGATTCCTACTTTTTGTAATTTTTTTTTTGATTTTTTTTTTCCCGCCATGTTTGTGACCGTTACAAAAAAAAACAAGAAAAAAATTCAAATAAACGAAAAATCCTCAAAAAGGAAATAAAAATGGCGGAAGTGTTGCGAACTGCTGTGTTTGATGAGAACAGAACGGTAAAAACGATTCAATTATAAAACTCTCAATTATAATTATAAACTCATTAATAAAAACAGTTTTCAATTTTTGAAATCAATGTTTGATGTTGAATTTTGTTTTAACAATTTGGAGTGTAATTTTTGTTATTTTTGTAATTTTGTATTTATTTTTGTGAAATTTGAATTTATTTTACAGTTCAATTTTTGTGTTTGTTTGATATTTGTTAATGTTATGAACTGTATTTGATGGGAAAGAAAGCTATTGTTTGATATCAAATAATTGAGAAAATATAGAGAATCTTTGGAATCAACTTTTTATTGAATTTATTTTAATTGTAAAAAATTTGAATTATTCAATTTTTTTTTTAAAAAACAAAATGAAAAAGAATTATATTCAATTAGAAAAAATAAGAAGTAATGAATTTTGGCAAATTCATTTTCAATTTACTAATAAATTTTTTTATTATTTGTAGGTAACTTATAAATGGTTAAGTAGAAAGCTTGATATCCACACAAACGAGGCGAAAAAGTAATCATATAAAAATCTTTACTTTCTTTTGATTTTTGATTTTTGAAACTAAAGAATTAAATCTTTTTGTAGGATTTTGTATAATTTTTATGAGAACAATAAAGGGGATCAAACACTTTGTCCAACATATTTAGTATCAGGAGAAAAGGATGGAGTTAGATCTTTTGTTATTGTACCATTGGATAAATTAGATGGTTTTTTGTTTTGTTTTTTGTTTAAAAAAAAATCAACTTTTTAATTTTTTTAAAAAATAAATAAAAATGATAGAAATTAAACAAACTTTTACCCTTCTTCATGGAATTCATTTGTATAGTATATCTTTAGCTATTCCTAAAGTGATTTTATTTTTTTAAATTTAATTTATTCTTTTTTTCAGAAAAAATAATTTTATCAAACAATCAAAAATTAGGACTCTTCAATTCTTTGGAGTACCGATTTTGAATTTCTTAGAAAACAAGAATATAATCCACAAAAGTAATTTTTTCTTATTTTTTTTCTTTTTTTCCAAATTAAAGTTCAATCATAGATTTTCTCATATCACATATGATGGAGTAACAATATTACCTAGACTTCAAAAAAGAACAACAAATGAAGGAATGACGATAGCATCAAAGGAAAACAGAACTCCAAATATAACTGTTTGAATTATTATTATTATTTTAAAAAACAACACCAAATTTAAGAATCTTCATTCTTATTTTTTTTCTTTCCTTTTTCTAGGGAACTGAATCATCTTCACCTGTAATCTCGAGACAATCATCAAAAGAGGATAAGGAAACTGATTCACCAAAACCTTTATCAATTTCAAAAGAAACTCCCCCCCATTTGAAAAAAAAACAACCAAGTAAAACTGGAGGAAGACTCACTTCAAACGTATGATTTCTTTTTCTTAAAAATGAAAACAAAAATTAACAAAAAAATATATATATATATATACTTCAACATAAAAATAGAATACTTTGGCTTCAATGTTTGCAAGACAAAATTCTGATCCAAAACCAGTACTTCAAAAAAATCCTTCTAGGTTCTATTTCATCTGTTTATTTACCAATCTTTTTTACTCAATTTTTTTTTTCCCTCAAAAAAGTTCCCCTGAGAAGAAAGCTGAAAAAAGATCTCAAGGTCTTCCTTTTGGAGATGATTCAGATGATGTTCCTTTTCTTCTTTTTCTTCCTTTTCTTTTTTTTTTATCATAAAACTTGTATTGATTTCCTTCTTTTTAATAGGATTTTGAAGTATCTCCCAAAAAAAAACGTAAAGTGATTTTTGATACTTCATCGAGCGGTATCTTTTTCTTTTTTCTTTTTTTCTTTCTTCAAACAACAAATAATCAAATAATGACCTACTTTTTTTTTCAAAACAATAGAAGACGAAGAAGAACCTCCCCCTCAAGAAGAATCTCAAGATATGGATATCAGAGAAAATGTATCAGATTTCATTCAATTAAAAAAACAATCTTCTGATGAACGACCAACGATTACTAGAAGTTTTTTTTTTCCATCTATCATAATCTTCCAAACTATAAAAATTTTATTTTATTTTAAGGCCCTCATGATTCATCTGATGAAGAAAAAGATCAAAAGGATAAAAAAAATGAAAGAGAAGATATGGAAGCAGAAAAAGAAGAAGAAGAAGAAGAAAGTCAAGAAAAAAAAAAAGAGATTAAAAAAGATGAAGTCAAACTTCCCTTTTCTGAAGAAGAATCAGGAGGAACAGTTAGAAAGAAAGTTATCAAAAAGAAGACTTATATGAATGATCAAGGATATTTAGGTATTGGTTGATTACTATCTTTTTCTTTTCTTTATTAATAATTTTTCAAACTTTTTTTTAAAATAAATAAAAAAGTGACAGAAAATGTTGAGGAATGGGAAGAAGTTCAAGCTCCAGAAAATTCAAAACCTTTATCACATTCTAAATTTTTTATTGCTCCAATTGAAAGTATAAATAAGAAAGCTCAAGAAAATCAGGAAAAAGAAAAGAAGGAAAAAGAAAAGAAAGAGCAAGAGAAAAAAGAACAAGAGAAGAAGGAAAAAGAAAGTAAAATGGAAGTAGATGAGGATGAAGATGAAGAAAAAGAAGGAAAAGAAGGAAAAGGAGGAAAAAAGAAAACTAAAAAAGAAAAGAAATCACCACAATCAAAACCAACTAAAGAGAAAAAAGGAAAAGCTCAAAAAGAAGATTCAACAAAACCATCTCAAAAAACATTAACAAGTTTCTTTCAAAAGAAAGATTAAAGAAAAAAAAAGGAATAAACAAAAGTAAAGAACATTTTTATTTCAAGACAAATCATTCATTTTATTTATTTATATGGAGCATATTTATGTAACATACTTTGAAAAGGTTCATTTGAAATCATTTCTTTGTGCTTTTGATTGAAAACAGAAGTAATGATACAACCTCCCATTGAAGGAGGAGCAGGAATCATAGCAGCAATATTTGTGATTGGAGGACCAATTGAATCAAAATAAATAGGAGCTCCTTTTCCAAAATCTGAATCATAAATTGGAAAACTCATCCAATTTGTGAAAGAAGTATCATATTGTAATGTGTCAATTGTTAAAGAAACTCTCTTTAATGTTGGATTACTTTTTCCAAATTCAGCCAAGATTTTTAAGTCATGATTGATTTTCTCATCTTTATAAGTACGAACTACAGAATGAACTTTACTTGCAACAACAGAGAGTGAAGATTTTTGAAGTTCATCCATTGTCATTTCAATTGCTAAGGATGTAAAAGAATTTCTAAAGTACGTTTTTGGAAGATCTGATTTTCTTCCTCTTAGATTACATAGTAAACCAACTTTCACTGATGCTTGAGGAGGGATATTTCTTAAACATGAAAAGACTTTCCATAAATGTGCAGTTAAGACTTCATTTGTTGATAAAAATGAACCTGAAGGTAAATCTTTACAAGCAACTTGTTTCATTGTAGCTAATTCCTCAGAAGTGATATGTTCAAAGTAAACTTCATTAAATGGAATATTAGCTAAAAGTTTTCCTGTCCAAACCATATGATCTAAAAAAGAGTTTTGAATATAAGTACTTTGATGATCAATTGATAATTTCTGAGATTCCACATTCTTGTTATCATTGTCTTGATCCTTTGGGACTAAAAATGAGTGATCATTAAAAATAATATTGCTATAGTCTACTGTCTCACCTCTATGTTCTTTTGACCAAATTGAATAAAAGTTAAAAAATGACCATCCATCAAAAAGACAATGTAAAATAGTGAGTCCAATTGAACAACCTCCATTCTCAAATTCAGTCAAAATGATACTCATCACTGGAGATGTTGATACAGAACGTAATTCAGCCATCAAAGGAACTTTATCTTTAATAAAATGACCTCTTGATAGATTGAAATCTTTGGAAGAGACTTTAGGAACAAAAGCATGAGTAAAAGGGAATCCTTCATTATTCGAAACAACACCAATTGATCCATTTGATTGAAAAACTAAACGACCACAAAGGAATGGAAAATGAGGAAGGACTCTTAATAATGAATTTTGAAGTTCTTGAAAATCTAACATTTCTTCATAAAACCATACACATGCGACACCTTCAAACATCACACAATATTGATCTATATGTGATAATTGTGTAATAGTAGGTTCCTTTTGTTCATTTGATTCTGGAAGTTTGATTGTAACTTTTTCCTTCACTTGAGATTGAATATTGAGTGGTTTGGTCATTTGATTTGATCTAAGTTTTTTTTTTTAAAAAAGATAGTTAATACAGAATCAGTTTGTTTTAAAAAAAATACAAGAATCAGGAATAGAGATCTCATTTAATTATACGAACATAAATTTATCAATTAACTTGTGAATCTATTCGTTATTTTACACAAGAATCTATAAGAAATGAAAATACTCAAATCAAAGACGAGGAGTATAATGACAAGATCTCAAAAGTAAAATAAATCTCTAATTAATCGAATGAGATGAATTGAATGAGAAAAGACCTAAATTATTTTTTTAAAAAAAAGATCGGTTAGAATATCAATGAAATAGTATTTGAATTTAAAAAAAACAACGAAAGAACAAACTTGATTGAAGGTAACAGCTTTGGCATGTAGATCAGAAAGAGGGCAAGTCAACGCAATGAATTCCACATGGCTTTCGAATAATTTCTTTACCCCTGATTGACTTGTTTTTTTTGAAAGGCCCACAACAATACAATTCAATTCAAAATTTATTTTTTATTTCATACATTTGTCTATTACAAGAAATCATTACAAAAATTAATCAATTTTTGAAAGTTTATTAGAGAGGAGAAACTGGAGTTAGTTTTTGATAAATTTGAATGAAAGTGGGTCTTTCTATTGGGACTTGATTCCAACATCGTTGAATTAAAGCTGATAATAATTCAAGATTTGGATCCTCTTTAGTATCTGGAATCTCTTCCCTTTTCCTGATCGAACTTGAAACTCAATATCTGATGTCTCTTTCACTAAAAATTTTATTCATATTCAATAAAAATCAATAAATAATAAGAAGAATAAAAATGAAAAGAATTTGAAAAATCATTAAAAACTCACAGTTTGACCAAGGAATCTTTCTTGCCATCATTTCCCAAAGAATAAGAGAATAAGAATAAACATCACTTTTCATTTCATCTTCGATTGTAATTGTTGCAACATTCGTCATCATCCTTCCAAATACTTCTGGGGCTGTATATCGAGGTGAAAATCCTTTAATATTAACTACTTTCCCACTGATAACCTGATTATTGGAAATTAAATTTGAAAATTGAAATCAAAAAATGAAATAAATCCAAGTAATCAAAACTACATTCTTTTCAGAACTAATTCCAGCTAAACCAAAATCACAAATAACTACATTCATTTTATTATTTTTATCCCTTTCTAATAAAATATTTGACCTTTTTGTTTGTTTGTTTGTGTTTAGTTCCTCATATTGTTGAATGGAAAAAAGAAAAAAAAAAACTCACGATTTGAGATCTCTATGAACAATTCCATTTGTATGAACCATATTCATTCCTGATGAAATATCTTTCGCAAACTTGAGAATAATTTCACTTGGAATATCTTCACTCATATTTTTAATATAATTGTACAAATCTTCATCATATAGCTATTTTTTATTTTATTTTTTTAAAAAAAAAGAAAGAAAAAGAAAAAGAAAAACGAAGAAAAAATACTTTTGTAATAATACATCTTGGATTTTCAGAATAACCAACCAAAGTAATAATATTTGGATGAGAAGAGATTGTCCACATGATTGCTATCTCTTGTTCAAATCTTAACTTACTTTCCTCAGGTAAAGAGTTTGTTTCATCCAATATTTGTTTAATTGCCACAGAATTGGTTTCATGTTTCTTTTGTTTGTTTGTTCATTATTTGTTTTTTTTTAAAAAAAGGATGATAAAAGAAAAACTTCTTTTAACTTTTGATCCAAAATTACGCCTTTATAAATCACGGCAGAACCACCACCTCCAATTTTCTCTTCTTGTCTAATTTGATTAACGAAATCAATATTCAAAAATCCTGGCATCGATAACTCAAATTTAGTATTCAACAACGTTGCTTCTCCAACTATTTAATTTCGATAACTTTTTTTAAAAAAAATAATTATAAAACAGAAGTAATTAAAATTGTACATTGAATGGTCGAGGTGTTCATTTCAATATCGATAGATCCATTTTTTTCAGATTTCGATTTGGTTGTTTCCCTCTTTATTTCAATGGTTATATTATTATGAAAAAAAAGAAAAGAAAAGAAAAGAATTGAATCAAACTTTTTTCCTGAGGAAGAATAGAATTAATAAAACAAGTGCAATTAAAGCTAAGAGACCAAAAGTAACACCAACACCAATTCCTACTCCTTGATTATTTTCATCAGTTTTTGAATCCATTGTTGTGGGTGTTGAAGTTGGTAAAATCTCGCAGTTCTAAGTGATTTAGATAAATAAAAAATTGGATTTCAAAAAAGAAGAAAATAATTTAAAAAAACCAATCCAGTGAAACCATTCTGGCAACTGCAAATATAATAATTGATTTTGTCAACACATTGACCTGAATTTAGACATGGATTTGATGAGCATTCATATATTTCAAACTGACATTCACTTCCCTGAAATCCAGTGTTTGCACACTCACAACTATATGCTTTTTTTTTTTGAAATCATAATTATTTGTAAAGCATGAAAAAAAAAAAAAAATACAATTGATTCCATCGATACAAGTTCCATTATTTAAACATGGATTTGGTGAACAATCATCAATATTATTTTCACAATTTGTTCCGTTAAACCCTGCTTTACAATTACATGTAAATGCTATTATTTTATCATTGTTGTTGTTTTTAGTTTAATTAATTTGGGTATTTTTAGAAATGAAACGAAAAAAAAAAAAAATACAATTGATTCCATCAATGCAAGTTCCATTATTTAAACAAGAATCGAAGGTACAATCATTGATGTTATTGTTGCATGTTGCGCCATTAAAGCCTGTCCCTGGACAATCGCAATTGAATGAATTGACTCCATCAGTACAACTTCCATTATTTTGACATGGATTTGGTGAACAGTCGTCAATGTTATTTTGACAATTAGTTCCATTAAATCCTGAAACACAATAACATGTATATGCTGAGTTTTTATTTTGAGATTGGAGGATATTTTTTTAAATTGAAAGAAAAAGATTATCAATAAAATAATTACAATTGATTCCATCAACACAAGTACCACCATTGAAACATGCGCCAGAAATACAATCGTTTACATTATTCTCACATGTTAAACCATCATAACCAGTTCCAATACAACTACATGTGAATGAATTGATTCCATCAATACAAGTACCTCCATTTTTACAAGGGCCTGATGCACAATCATCAATATTAGTACCACATGTTGGACCATTGAATCCTGAAGCGCAATTACATGAAAATGCTAGATTTTATTTAGGATTCAGAAGTCAAAAAAAGTAAAAGAAAAGTATATTACAGTTAATTCCATCAACACATGTACCACCATTTTTGCATGGGCTTGGTGCACATTCGTTGATATTATTCTCACATGTTGTTCCATTAAATCCTGTTCCTGTGCAAGTACATATGAATGTAGTATCTAAAGATATTTTGTTTGATCAAATGAAGATAAAGAATCAAAAGAGTACCAGGGAGTGAATTGCCACAAGTGCCATTATTTTTACATGGATTTGATTCACAATAATTGATGGCAGTGCAATTGACTCCATCCCCTGTATATCCATCATTACAAACGCAGCCTTGAATTGTTAATTATTGATTGGTTGATTATGAAAAAAGAAAAAGTTGATACCAGTTGAACCACAATAGGCATTTGCACCACATGTTGAAGAAGTTACAATGAGAGAGGGTGGATTTGAATTGGTTCTTGAATTGAAAATAATGGTGGTGCCATAATTGCCAACTGGTTCCAAGTCAAGGGAAAGCTTTTTGTTGAAAAAAATAAAAAATTTGCTAAATGAGATAATTTTTTAAAAAAATCATACTTGCGAACTTTCCGTTGCGATTGCTTTCAAAAGCATTGCATTATCAACAGTTAATTCATACCAATAACTCCCCTTTGATTGGAATGGATATTGTGCTGTGGAATAAACGACCTTGTTGAAGTTGTTGGAAGTGACAGTTCCTTCTTGCCAGTTTGCTTGAATGTGGTTCACTTTCACTGTTTTCCCAGCCACATCGCTCGCTGAATACAATCTCAAAACAGCTGAACTTGGACACTTTGAAGCCACTAAGGTTAGACTCATTTCCAAGAGAATTGTGTTAAAATTAGAAAGGTAAAGACCTGAATCACCACCATAATTTGATCCGCCATTCATTGAGCTTGTATATGTGTCCTTTGTAAAAGAAATAGTGTCTGTGTCCGAAACAGCCGTTTGGAATAAAAATAAGAATACGAAGAGTGAGAACGATTGTTGAATCCTTGTCATTTCTGTATCATTGAAAAGTCAAACAAAATGTGGAAAAAGGATTGAATTAAAAGTTCGGTAAAAAAACAGCTGAAACTAACCGATTTTGGATTGGACACTTGCACCCGAAAAAACAAAAGAAAAAAACTAAAAAAATTGCGATTCTCAGCAATCATATTCCAATGCTGCAGTTTACTTGAGAAACCAGATACACAATCATTGGCATTACTTTCCTAGCAATAGGATTATTCGGATTTCATCATTAAATCCTTTACTAATTTGTTTCTTTCTTGTTTGTTTGTTCAAGGATTTTAACATCCTTCTAAACCAGAGAAGCTTTTCAAATCAAAAGAAAAAAAAAGAAAAAAATAAAGAAAATTGATTCCTTTGATTGATTGATTCTAGGTTAATTGATTGCTTCAAAAAAAAGAACTGAGAATGAAATCTAACCTTTTGACGTAGTCCATTTGAGAAAAACTTAAGTTTTTCTCAAATGGACTACGTCAGGCGCCTTTAGGATATCACAGGTCCAAAACCAAAATTATCGGTTGTTAATCGGAAAGCAGAAAGATGACAGATATTTAAATAAAACGGAAGCATTTTCGGTCAAGCCGAAAATATCAAAAAAAATATTGTCTTATCGTTTCATGTTTTCGGAAAAGCAAAAAGTTGAACGAGAAGATGATGGCTTTCTCCATTTTTTTTTTTTTTTCTGGATGAGTCACTTTTTTTTCGAAAAAAAAATGGGAGTCAAAAAAAAAAAAGTGATTGAATTGACAGCTTTGTTGTTTTTTTTTAAAATAAAGAAAAAGAAAAAGAAGAAGAAGAAGAAGTAATTCACTCATTTATTTATTTTTTCAAATCAAAGATTTATCTGAAACATATTGAATAAAAAAGTTACTGACAATGTGAATTTATATTTTGAACTTGACCTCTGAGTTCCTCAATCCCTCCAATACTCTCTTCTATTATTTATTTAATTTTATTTTTCTCACTTAAGCTTAACAAAAAAAAATCAATTAGAAAGAAAACCGTATTCAGCTGAAGTAAAATCACTATATCCTTTTGGTAAACGTTTAATGTAATCATCCTTTTCGATAAATTTCCTCTTCTTTTCCATCTGTTTTGCTCTATCTGATTTTCCTTCTCCTACTTTTTCATCCAGCATTCTCAAGTACTCAGTGAAGAGCTTTGACCTCTCTTGGAAAGGTAAAACATTAAAATCATTATCATCACTTTCCTCGCTGCTCATATATTCCATCGTCATAAATTCATTGAACTTTGAAGATATCTTGCCCACATTTATAGCTTCAATCCTCTTGGCCAGTTTGTTGGATTTTCTTTGATATCTTCGTTGATAGTTGATAACTTCATCTCCTCTTTTCTGTTGCTTTGTAAAGAGATCATTTTGGTTACTCAAAATACTGTTAATAAATTGGTCAGCTTCAAATGAGGAAGGGGGAGAGGTCAAATCGATCTGAGTCAACTCTTTCAAAGGTTTGATAATCCTCGTCATTGTTTCTTCTTTCTTTTTCTTGAGAATATCATTTTTTAATTCCACTTCATATTTTCTTTTTAGATTTTTCACAGCATCTGGATCATTTGCATCATAATCAAGATCGTCTCTAATCAATCTTTCAACTTCCATCTCCAAAGCACTATGGTACTTAGCCAAATATGAGGTCTATTTTTATTTTTATTTTTCTTTAGTATTCGATTTTCTTTTTTTTTTTGAAAAAAAAAAAGAAATTTTACTCGAAACATCTTTTCTTGCTCACTCATTTCTTTTTTCTTCTTGTTTCCTTTGTTATTTTTGTTTGAAGAATTGGAGATAGGACTGGAGATAGGACCAGAGATAGTAGTAAGTACAGTACTATTGGAACCATTGATGTTTGAAATTTGGTAAGTATTATTTTTCATTTCTTCTTGAATTTTTGCAAGACAATGATTTGTTTCAACAATACTTTCTTGAATAGATGACAAGTCATTCTTAGTAGGCATTTGCTGAGCTGCCTCTGAAAATTGATCCATTCTTTCTCCAAGATCACGTACAGACTGAATCAATCCTTGCAAATTTGCATTGAGAGTATCAATTTGATCTTGTAGTGACATTGGAAAATTTAAACAAAAAGGAAGTAATAACAAGAATTGAAATGAAATTATCAAATAGTGGAAAAAATGCAAATAAAATTATGTGTGAAATTTAAAAGGAGGATTCAATGTTTTTTTGAAGAAAAATTTTAAAGGAAAAATAAGAAGAAAAATTTTAAAGGAAAAATAAGAAGAAAAAAATAAAATTTTAAAGACAAAAAAGTTGGACTTTATTTAACTTTTTTTTTTTTTTTTTTTTTTTTTTTTTTTTTTT
>Ga0209960_1002809_pt1 | contig 16392 bp, 17 predicted proteins | sample ThiBiot_500_plan_2_FD_183947 | JGI IMG/M metagenome (GOLD analysis project Ga0209960, IMG submission 183947) | Wastewater bioreactor microbial communities from Cape Town, South Africa - Thiocy_expt_500_plan (SPAdes) | ecosystem: Engineered > Bioreactor > Thiocyanate-remediating >...
TAGGGACCTCTTTCAGATTACAATCCTTCATGGCGTATTTCCTTTTGTTGATTATGTTCCTGGTAGAACAATCAACAGAATACGCCACCTAATTTATTTTTCCATACACCAGATTCGAGCATAGCTCTCGAAAGTTCATCCAGCAATTAAATATTTTCGTCGACTTCACGAAGAACCCCCCTCTACCCTGTTGAATAGTTATTTATCTGAGTATGTTGAATCTAAGCCAATTGATTCTGAGGCCTTTATCGCAGGCGTAAAAAAGTTTATTAGATTAGCTAATCTCAAGCCTTCTGATTCGCGAACTATGGAGAGTAGATCAACAACTTACGGAACGATTTATTCAGGTTTACATTATCATCATGATTTAGCTCAATTGTGGAATGATGAGCATAAGGCAACGAACCGAATAAAAGCTTCCCAGCTAAGTATACTTGCCCCGCGAGAATGGGATTACATTATTGAGAATGGTTTGTTGACATTAATCTATAAAGGACAAAATCCCGCTGAGGCCTTGGATAAATTAGTAACGGGGCCCACGGTGATTGATTGTGGTATGTTCTGCCAATTGAGTTTATGGTTTGGGATTCGGTACATGCTTGGCAATAAACGATTTAATGAATGTTTTGGTCGTGTCCCCTTTTTTATAACTCAAGCTCTTTATAATAAAATTGATGACCCAGAAAAGCCTTTTCAGGGCAATCCCCTTTTTGCTTTTTTATCATCTGAAAAAACTTTGCAAACAGCGCCGGTAAAAATTCAGCACCTGAGCAACACTCCCTTGTATCCTTTTAAACATCCTGGCGGGAGTTATGGGGGAGAGAACTGCATTGTCATTAATGATAAGTATTATCTATTTGACCCGTTTCTTGAGAAGAATCAAGAAATTACAAAGTCCGATGTTCTGGATATATTATTGCAGGTGTTTAACCAGGAAAAAACCATAAGCGAGCTCGATTACCTCTCCGCTTATGCGCAAACACCCGATAGATTTCATCCTGGGCTGTCTAAAACCTTCGGTGAGCTCGTCATGTTGGCAGAGCAACTCGAAAACATAACTTTGACGAAAGAAGAATTTTTCCAAATAGAACAAGGGGATTTTGAATTAGGGTTTGATTTAAATAAATTCTTATCCTGGTTATACCAGTTAGACAATCAGCATCAACTGAACAACAATGACTATCTACCTAAACCAATCAATCCTAAATATCTCGCACTTGAATTACTGAATTCAATTCCATTTGAAAATAGAAATTCTATGGATTTTTCCCTATTCAAACAGGAAACACCACAACAAGTAGACTTAATCAAAAGAAGTCAGCGATTTTGTCAAAATGTAATGATGGGTAAACCGCAACTCTTGATATTGACGGGAAAAGCAGGGATCGGCAAAACGGCGGCGGCGGTACGCGCTGCTAAAGAATTGGCTACTCGAGGAAAAAAAGTAGTATGGATCTCGGAGGTCATGGTTAAGGGTTGGTTAGACCAAGCCAAAAGCATTGAAGATATTGCTCGTTGTGAATTGCCAATCCTTAATCTATTGGGTAGTAATCCAGATGTAATCTTTATGGATGATAATAATTTAATCGGTGTTGGTGGATTTGGATTATTGGAAAAAATATACTCCTGGTATGTGAATAACCCAAACAAAGGTCTTTTTATCACCTCTAACGAGATGATTCGCTTTGAAGGCTGTTATGGTTACACATTAGACCAAAAATATCATTTTTCACCTTTTAATCATTATGATTCTTTACAATATCTGAATTGGTCCACGCAATTTTATTTGGCCGGTGAAAGTTTACGGGCGAGAAAAGTTGGGCAATCGATTGGAGCAATCGTGAGCGATTTCACCTGGAAAAAGGTAGCACCTACCTTAGGTCCACATGAACTTATTCCTGATTTCACTGATTCCGAACTAGCTCCAATTAGACAATCTCTAAAAAAAACAGAATCATACCAATGCGAAGCTTACACGCAATTGCGTCCCGTACAGAAGCGATGGCTTAAAGTTCATGAGGTCGGCGGTGATTATTTTCGTAGTCTGGTAGGGCATTCATTCTACCAAGAACGTCATCTAACAGTAATTCCATTAAAATTTGAAAAAACATCCTACCAAACCATCGCCATTGAGCTAACAGAGTTAATTGGGTTTTCCCAGAATGATATCAAGAAAATAGCCCATGGTTCCTTAGATCAGCTCATTCGGGTACTTAATTATGCCCACGATCAGGGAGGGAGAAGAATTATTATTATCAATCAAACCAGTTTTGATACAGAACAATTACTCACGCAAATTAAAACTCAATTAGACCCTCGTGAGCGTGAACGAACTTGGGCACGTTTAAACTTGCTGCTTTGTGAAACAGAAGATACAATCTTTAATCTAAAGCAATATGACGGTCATATTGCTTTTTCTTCCCAAGAGTCTGAAAATCGGAGGAATACGAATCAGGTGGATGGATTTAATAGCATACGCAAGAAGGACGCTTATACGAATTGTGAACGAAAAAAGCCTCGTAAGCATGCTTTAGGGCATAAATTATTCAGAAACAGAAAAACTCGACCACCGTTGAGTGAGGCTAACCAAAGTAATTTGAGTGAAAATCAATCCAATTTAAATAATAATCCTGGGACAAATAACAATAACAGTAAAGAGACTAATGATGCTATTTCAGAATATACGCCTAAGTTTTAAAAAAATTATCATTTTGTTTTGGTGCCTTTGGTGGCTAATCGCTTTATGGACAGACATTCTTGGACTTTTAGCGCATTATCACTATTTAAATAAAAGCTGGGCTCCTGATGGAAATATGCCCTTCCTGATTCAGTCTCTTGCAATGTATCCACTACCAGCCTGGGCTCCTTTAATTTTTTTCTTAGGAATTTTGCTTTGGTCTTTGGTTTCAACCTTAAGCTTTATCTGGGCAAGCTTGAGCCTAAATCAGCCATTCAATGTCTGGATGAGAAAAGCCGATATTGCCTTTATCATCTCATTAAGTTATTGGCTGGCTTTCTTTATCGCGGATCAAATGGTGATGAAGTATGATTTAGAACAAAATCATATGGTTCAAGGAGGGTTTCAACTTCTATGTTACTTAACCCTGTATTTACTTCCTAACAAATCAGAATAAAAAAAGCCGTTTTACAACGGCTTTTCAGTTATTTTTTTTCTGCAGCAGTTTTTTTAGCTTCATCAACTAGACTCAGCATTGCTTTTTCAAAAATCTGAAAAGACTTTTGCATATAATCCAGTGCCTTATGGCCATTTTCTACTGCCAGATTTATTTGTTTTTCCAGAAGCTCTTCGGGTTTTTTGATTGAAGCTAATTCTTCTGGTTTTATATAATGAATGTTTTGCAGCGTTTTAACGTTTAACTCTGCAATTGCCTGAAAGGGCTCTTGTAATCTCTTAGCCACTTCACTCCACTTTTCAAAATGATTCTGATTCATGATTTTCTCCACATGTTGCATTGCACAATTTAATAATAGTATAGGTTTTGCACAGATGTCAACATAAAATCAAATTTTTTTTTGCACTGCAGCATAAATCAGTTTTTGAACAGGGAGCGCCATTGTTGCATCATATCTTGCATCTGTTGATTCCACGATTCAGTCGCTTTGGCATATGGATTATTCTGCAGGGGCTCAATAATGCCCTGAAACATTTGCTCCATAATGGCTTTATGAGAAGCATGCATGGGATGGTTGGCAAGATTAATCATTTGTCGCAAAATATCAGAAGAAAAAAATTGGGTGGCTCCTGCCTCCATTTCGACAATAATTTGCAACAACACGATATTGGTTATATCTTTTCCAGTTAAAGAATCCTCAACTTTAAATATTATTCCTTTAATAACATAATCTTGTAACTGCTCTAAGGTGATGTACTGACTGGTTTCAGTATCATATAGACGCCGGTTTTTATATTTTTTTATCAAGCGTGTCATTGTTGGTCTCACTCATAGGCATTATTATGAATTGTAGCAGAATAATCAGCAATTTATACGGACCCAATGACACGGGTCCATGATCAATACATATGCAACCCACCATTAATGCTTAGATTGGCGCCAGTGATATAGCGGCTTTTATCGCTGATAAGAAACTCAATAGCCCAGGCTATTTCTTCTGGGTCTGCTAATCGCTTTGCCGGAATCTGATTAATAATATTATCCAAAATGTCAGGACGAATTCCCTTCATTAACCGCGTATTAACATATCCCGGCGAAATACTATTTACCGTAATATTTTTACTCATAAGTTCTTGTGCCAAACTTTTGGTAAAACCATAAACACCCGATTTAGCCGCAGCATAATTAGCTTGCGAAAACTGTCCTTTTTGCGCATTAACCGAAGAAACATTCACAATCCGTCCATACTCATGATTACGCATATTTTCAACTACTTGACGTGTCGTGTTAAACATCCCATCCAGGTTCACCCGAAGAACCTCATCCCACTGCTCTTTCGTCATTTTGGTAAACACCGCATCGCGTGTGATGCCCGCATTGTTTATCAGAACATCAATATCACCATATTGGCGAATAATCTGATGAATAACGCGCTCACATTCAGCAAAATTGGAAACATCCATATGGTGAAAAGAAAGATTACGGAAACCCTCTTCTCGAACAGTTTCTTCCCAGGCTTTGCCATGTTCTGGGTTGATTAAATCCAGCGCGATTACGTGCTTTGAGGAAGCATTAATTTGTTTGGCTACTGCTGTACCGATATCACCAGTCCCCCCGGTAATCAAAACGACATTATGAGTGTGCATAAAAAATTCTCTTCGTTGTTAATGTGCTATCTAAGCATAGACACAACTCCCAAAACTCTCAAATTTTGGGAGCATTGCACACATCGTTTACATATATTGGCCGCCGTTGATATCGAGATTAGCCCCAGTAATAAACCCACTCTTCTCATCGATAAGGAACGCTACGGCATCAGCAATTTCTTCAGGAGTCCCTAAACGACCAACCGGGATATTCGCAATAATGCTATCCAGGACCTCTGGACGTAAACCTGAGAGCATCGAGGTTTCAATATACCCCGGAGAAATAGTATTTACGGTAACGCCTTTCATCGCCACTTCCAGCGCTAAACTCTTAGTAAATCCAAAAAGCGCCGATTTAGTGGAGGCATAATTACATTGTCCAAATTGTCCTTTGCGCCCGTTAATGGAGGAAATACTTACAATGCGTCCATATTTACAATCCAACATATGGGGAATGACATTACGAGTCATGTTAAACACGCTAGTGAGATTCGCATCCAACACTTGCTGCCATTGCTCTGGGGTCATTTTTCTTAAGCTACAATCTTGTGTAACACCTGCATTGTTAATTAGCACATCGATTTGACCATAACGCTTGATAATTTCCTCAGCGATACGCTCACAATCAGTAAATTGGGCCACATCACCATAGATAATATCGAGGTCGTAGCCGAGTTCTTTTTGTTCTACTTGCCATTTTTTCGCTTCCTCATGCTTTCCATGCTTGAAGTAGCAAGCAACGACTTGATAGTCTTGAGACAAGCGTTGGCAAATCGCCGTTCCAATACCACCAGTACCTCCAGTTACTAATGCAACTTTCTTCGACATAACCAACTCCCTGTTATTACGTTAGAACTATTAATATAGAAGAAATGGCAACAAATACAAGGAGATACGGGAATAAAAAAACTAGGATGTTGTTCTAGGTGAAATACTAGGCGCTATCGGTGCATTGGGGTAAATAATATCATTACTTGTAATTTTACAAGCATACTCAATATATCGATTACGAAATAAACCTTCAAAATCGTTGACTGATACCATAACAGATACAGGTAACCATTGTTTGACACAATCCGTATTTAATACATTTTGCTTTCCGCTTTCTGCAGTTAAAAATAACTTCCGTGGCACCATAGGTTTATGAAATTCTTGAGGGATTCGTGATTGATAGAGAGGAATATATAAAATCCATCGACGAACAGGCTCAATAAATAACAATTTCTTTAGCACGGGAATATTATTCGTTTGAACTGCTTGGTAAAAGATTTTAGGATTTATCTCTCCGGCGATAAGCTTATCTGCTGTCAGGTCATCTTGTATAAGCAATTGACAATTTTTATCTGTAAAACATTGTCTTAACCAATGATAATGTTCATGAAAAAATTTATTCACCCCAGCCACCCTGGATGAGTTTTTTTTATCTAAAAAAGAGAGTATGTGACCAATTAATTCTTTTGGGATATCCATAACGGGCTCACTGCAATTATTTAATGATGTTGTTAATGTTATTTTCCATGATATCAGGACGTGGTAAATCCGGGCTAAAGCTTGAAACATTTAGATAGGAAACTATCGGTATAACGCGCTGCTCAACACATTCCAGTTCAATTTTAGCGCATATAAATAATAGAGGCAAACTTCTGTCTTCACCTTCACTTTCGACAATAGAACCTGTAGCTGTATTCTTCAAAAGTAAACTATTTTCATTTAGATAAGAATAAATACAACATTCATAATTAAAAACCATGCGCCCATTCTCAATAGACCAGTCATTTAATAAACTGTCAGCCTCAGCAAGGGCGGAATAGTGACCAGTCAATTCTCCTGAGGCTAATAATTCGGTTATAAAGCGATTTAATTTCTGACCGCCATTTTCTTGAATCCATCGTAAAACAGTCTCTTTTTGTGCATTTAAATAATCCGTTTGCTCGATAAATCCTTGTAGAGAGCGGGTGATCAGTTCGTCGTCCTCTTCTTTTTTTCCCGCAAGCGTATAATTTCGTTTAAAATCCTGATACGCGTTATAAGTCGGTGAAGGATTAATTGGAATCATCTCATTTTGCCAATCTCCAATTACTTGATTCATCACTTGGCCCTGTTCAAGTGGATAAGTGTAATTCCAACCATTAGTCGGATAAAATCGAGTTAAATCACCATAAATTGCTTTAAAAAACTCGAGGGTTTCTGGGTCATTGAGCATGATTCTATGACCAACACTTTGAATAATTAGGGGCGAAGGCGCTTCGTGATTCGATAAATAGGCGCTCCTGCCTAATTGATCTCTCATGGTAATCGTCCGTGCTTTTGAAAAAAAAGTACCTTTAACTGATTGAACCTTTATGTTTTCTATGTATAAAATTGCATCTTTAAATATACTTGGTAAGGGCTTTTCCCTTATTAATCCATCTTTAAGCAACGATCTAAAAAATATTAAATGTTCTTGCGCAGACTTAGGAATCGATTTATTGCTTTCATCCGCATCGCTGATTTTTTTATCGATCTCATTAATGATATTTTCAATCTTAGCTTTCATATAATGTATAAAAAGTAATCTTTAAATACATTATAGAGCTTGATTATTAACGATTTATTAACAGGATGGATAGAAATCGAAATCTCGAACTAAGCTCTTTTTTAGGAGGTTAGTTCGAGAATAATGTTTTATACCGCGGATACGTACCCTTTCAGTTGTTGCGCAAATTGTTGTAAAACTTCAAGACCAGACTCTTCGGCTTGCTTACACCATTGCTGTAAAGCAACAACAAGCTCTTTTTGCGTGGTAGCCGCTTTAAGCCAGACATTTTGCAAGGACTGTTTGTACGCGTAAACCACACGTAACTGCTCGCGGGCTTCTAAAATCCGCGCCAAGCGTACTTTCGCTTTACCTGTTAACAAATGCTGTTCGCGGCGTAACAGCCGACCGGCGCGACCGAGCAGCTTTTGATGCTCTTCGTTTACAGCGGGTTGACTACGCTCTTGTTGTAATACAGGAACAATAACATTTTTATAATAATTGGCCATGACTTGAAAACGATTAGCAATAACGGCTCTTACGGTATCCAGGTCAACCGTTAATTTGCCTGCATCCATAGCCAGTTTGGGGGGCAATTTCTTAACTTTAGCCAGACGGAAAAAAGATAAAATCCGGATGTAGAACCAGCCGATATCAAACTCCCACCACTTCACAGAGAATTTTGCTGAGGATGCAAAAGTATGATGGTTGTTATGCAACTCTTCGCCTCCAATCCAAAATCCCCAGGGAATGATATTGGTCGCTGCATCTTTGCATTCGAAATTGCGGTAACCCCAGTAGTGGCCAATACCATTAATTACACCTGCAGCAAAAATAGGAATCCACATCATTTGGATTGCCCATACACTAATTCCAGGCACGCCAAATAGGAATAAATCTATAAGGAACATTAAAGCAATCCCTCTAGTTGCATGCCTACTGTAAACATGACGCTCTAGCCAGTCCGTGGGTGTGCCATGTGCATATTTGGCAATCATGTCTCGATCCTTGCATGCCTTGCGGTATAATTCCGCTCCCTCCCAAAATACTTTTTTAATTCCTAACACCACAGGACTATGGGGATCGCCCTCTACATCGGTTGTTGCATGATGCTTACGATGAATAGCGACCCACTCAGCCGTGATCATCCCGGTGGTAAGCCATAACCAAAAGCGAAAAAAGTGACTGACAAATGGGTGCAAACTCAAGGCACGATGTGTTTGATATCGATGTAAATAAAGAGTAACTGATGCAATGGTGATTTGTGTTAATACAATTGTTGCAACAAGATAACCCCAAAAAGAAAGATTAAGATAGCCGAAGACCATAAAAACTCCGCTGATAAACGTTTGAGGAGGCGCCGAGAAAATTCATCTCAATTGGCAGCCATCACTCAAGCATAACACAATTTTGCCCGATCCATTGCAAGAATTCATGATGTAGTCGATAATTAATAGGTTAGTCTGAATCGAGGACAAGCAATGAGCAATAAATTTCATACATCAAAAATTTTCGAAACCCTGATTCCTTTCATTATAGCAGGCATCGCCATTGCTTTATTTGTAGGTCTCCTCTTTATGTTCTCTTACGTTGTGATTTGGGGCTTGATTATTGGTGGTGTGATGTGGCTCATATCGGTTATCAAAGATCTACTTATTCCATCTTCGAAGAACACAGGGAACGTAGAGCAACAGAAATCAGGCCGTATTATTGAACATGATGATAAATCCTAATGCCTGAACTCCCTGAAGTTGAAACAACCCGTAATGGCATTATGCCTCATCTGCTCAATCGAATAATAGCCAAAGTTATTATTCGCGAAAATCGTTTTCGCCAACCCGTACCCGAGCAATTACCCCAGTATTGTACGGGGCAAAAGATAATAGCAGTCAAAAGACGCGCGAAATATTTACTCCTACAATTGAGTCACGGACATTTAATCATTCATTTGGGTATGTCCGGTCACCTGCGCATTGTCGATAACACAGTTCCCGTACAAAAGCACGACCATATCGATGTGATCCTGGAAAATCAGTTAATATTACGTTTTTCCGACCCGCGTCGATTTGGTATATTTACTTATATAGAGCACGATCCGAATGAACATCAACTCATTAAATCATTAGGGCCTGAACCGCTTACGGACTCATTTAACGCTCAATATTTAACTAAAAAAATAAAGAATCGAAAAAAATCGATTAAATCAGTCATCATGGACAATCAAGTCGTTGTGGGTGTTGGGAATATCTATGCTACAGAAAGTCTCTTTCGCGCTAAAATTCATCCAGCGAAGAGTGCACATGATCTCGGCGATTCAGAACTCGACCTTCTTGTTTTTTATATCAAACAAATTCTTAACGAGGCAATTATTCAAGGTGGAACGACGTTAAAAGACTTCTACGGCTTTGATGGCAAACCAGGTTATTTTCGTTTAGCCTTGCAGGCTTATGGTCGCAATCAGCTACCGTGTGTTCATTGCACTACCCCATTAGAGAGTTTAGTAATCGGTGGGCGAAGTTCGGTATATTGTCCACAATGTCAAAATTAAACTAATTTTGAATAAATGCCGACATAGAGTATATTTGGCCATTTTTGTGAAATAATAACTCATGAAGCTCAATCAATTTAAAACTGCGATGATCATCTCTGGATTAATGGTTTATACCGCCTATCAGAGTATTTGTAGCATTCTGGGCGCATATTGGGGTACTAAACGTCACGAGACCGATCAAAGATTACAAAACTGGGCTGATCGTTTGCTCAACCAGGTTCAAGTTCATTATAAAATCATCAATCCGCACCACGCATTTCCACAACCTGGGAAAGCGACCATCATCATGTGTAATCACTCCAGCGCCTATGATATCCCCTTAAGTTTAAAAATTTTTCCGAAGCATTCCATTCGCATGCTTGCAAAAAAAGAATTATTCAATGTTCCTATTTTTGGCAAAGGAATGGCTGCAGCTGAATTTCCTTTTATTAATCGAAAAAACCGCTATGAAGCCATTAAAGATCTTGCACGAGTTAAAGAACTTATGTTAAGCGGTATTGTTATCTGGATTTCTCCCGAGGGTACTCGTTCTAAAGATGGAAGTTTAGGTGCATTTAAAAAAGGGGGATTTATAACCGCAATTCAATCGCAAGCCACAATCATCCCAGTGGGTATACGCGGTGCGAATAATATTTTACCTGCACGATCCTTTAATATGCACTTGCATCAAAAAGCAGAGGTGCACATCGGCAAGCCTATTGATGCCTCTAAATATTCATTGGAGAATAAAGAGGTACTCATGGCCGAGGTACGAGAGGCGATTTTAAACCTTATGGGAAATGATGTAATCAGTACTTAACCCCATAACCTTTCACTGGCGTAGTAACCACTGCAGCCTGACCAATACCACGAGGATCGGAAGCTGCAGTTAAAACCCCTGTTTTTTTGTCCCAAGTTATTGCCTGCATGTCTCCATAATATTGCATTAATGGCATTAACTGGTAGCCCATTTTTTTTAAACTATCTTGTATCGATACTGAGAAAGTATCCGGTTCAAATTGTACAATGTCGGGTAAAAACTGATGATGAAATCGCATAGTTGATACCATGGTGATCGCACCAAAATCTTCTTGAAAAACTAAACTTGCCAAGAGAACCATTGTCGCTATACGACTACCACCAGGCGTACCGAGTATAGCAACACGTTCGGGAGTTTCCAAAAAAGTGGGCGTCATAGTAGAAAGCGGCCGTTTACCTGGAGCTATTGCATTTTGCGCTGAACCAACTAATCCAAATACATTTTGTGAGCCAATTTTACTGGTGAAATCATCCATCTCATCATTAAGCAATACTCCTGTTCCTGGAGCAACCACGCTAGAACCAAATATATAATTAACGGTCATCGTTGCTGCCACGCGATTGCCCTCTGCATCGATAATAGAAATATGTGTAGTATTATTGTTGCGAGTGGATTGTGAAGCTCCGCCTTGTAATACGGCGCTCGATATGGCTTTATTTTCGGGTATGAGGCTATTTAACTGTGTTGCATTTTTCGCCGACAGAAGAAATTCAAGCGGGATTGTTACAAAATCTGGATCCCCTAAATATTGATCCCGTTGCCAGTAAGCCAGACGCATGGACTCAATAATGTAATGAATCCAGGTTATTTTGGGTAACTCTGTTAATGGATGATGCGCGAGAATATTCAACATGGTCAATAAAGCCACCCCCCCTGCCGAGGGTGGAGGTGCCGTAATAATGAGCATATTATGAAAAGCACCGATTAAAGGTTCACGAATTTTCACCTGATATTTTGCCAAATCTTCCAAGTGCCATTCACCACCAGCAGCATTAACCCCAGCGACTAATTTTCGCGCAATCTCACCGTGGTAGAAACCTGCTCGCCCTTTGCTGGCCAATAATTCGAGGGTTCGTGCTAAATCTTTTTGATAAAGACGCTCACCTAAAGATCGAGGTTTGTTATTTTTTAGAAAAATTGCAGCCGTCGCAGGATATTTTTTCAGTGCCTCAGTACGCCCACTCATACGTAAAAAATGATGCAATTGTTTATCAATCAAAAAGCCATCACGCGCCAGGGCAATAGCAGGAGCCAGGCTCTTATGTAATGGTAACCGACCGTAGTGCTGCGCTAAATAAACTAAAGCTGCTGGATGACCTGGAATCGCGGCCGCTTTGCCCCCGTCTAAAGATGCATCAGGAATAACTTTTCCTTGCTCATCTTGATACATGGTCGCATAAGCAGATGCGGGCGCTACCTCCCGTGCATCCAAAAAAATGTTTTCACGAGCCTGCTCATGATGTAATAGCCAAAAACTACCCCCTCCCAAACCTGAATGATAAGGCTCTACTACCGCAAGGACTGCGGCTGCAGCAATTCCGGCATCGAATGCATTACCCCCCGCATTTAAAATCTCTAAAGCAGCATTTGTAGCTAAGGGATTGGCGGTAGCAACAGCATAACCAGGAGGAAGAGAAGACGCGCCCCAGGAGCTGGCAATGTAGAATAATCCGTAACCAAGTAACGCACCAACAGAGTGTTTTAACGAATCAATCATCCGCTTTTTGCCTTTGCGCAAGAATCCTGGAGACACAAGGCGGAACAAATTGTGATACATCACCATGCAATTGTGTAATTTCGCGAACCAAGCTTGATGAGATAAACATTACCTGTTCTGAGGGGGTCAAAAAAACTGTTTCCACATCTTTGTAAAGTTTACGATTCATTCCTGCAAGCTGAAACTCATATTCAAAATCGGAAACAGCGCGAAGGCCGCGGATAATTACCTGAGCCTGTTGTTGTTGCACTAAATCAATTAATAAATTATCAAAGCCAATGACCTTGACATTTGAAAAATCTTTTACCGATTCCTGGAGTAACATAATACGCGTTTCTAAGGGAAAAAAAGGACGTTTAATTTGATTACTTGCGACTGCAACAATTAATTCTGGGAAAATCCTCGCCGCACGACCTATAATATCCACATGACCATTGGTCACGGGGTCAAAGGTTCCTGGATATATTGCTCTAGATTTCATATGATTAGTGACTGTCAGAGAAATTATGCAGTCTAGCGTATTGTTAATCGAAAAACTACATGGACTCGAGGTGAATATGGATAACTATAAACGTTTTATAGCAATACCAGCCTGTTTATTGACAGCCTGCGCCACCCAAAAAACCATGATTGAACCACAATCACCACTACCTTTAGCGCAACAAACTACCCAAAATAAATCGGCACCGGAGGCAGAAAAATCTGTCCCAGGAGCAGAAAAAGCAGCCACAATATCTGCCAAAAGTATTTCTTCATGGGAAATTCGCGGAGCAATGGCTGCTAAAAACCGCAACAAAGGATGGTCTGCAACGATGAATTGGGTTCAAAGAGGCCCTTCTAGTTATCATTTGCGACTTATGGGTCCACTTGGAGCTGGGTCCGTGTTAATTGATAAAACAGGAAGTAATATAACGTATAAGGATGGTCCAAAACAGGTTCATTCTACGAATGCAGACCAGTTACTTTTTCAGCAGACCGGAGTTCGTCTACCCGTTAACAATCTGTATTATTGGGTGAGAGGCTTACCTGCACCTGGAAAAGTTAGTAGTGAACGTTACGACCAGTATCATCAACTAAGCCAATTACAACAGAACGGCTATACGATTTCTTTTGGTAATTACACCCGAGTAAAAGGCGTTTCTTTACCGGGAATGGTCCGTCTTGAAGGGAACGGAGCTATGGTAAAAGTGCTCATTAGAAGTTGGTCTTTTTAATTGAACCTTAGGTGCAGTTGGTTTCCCTGATTATAAAGAATACAGATTTATAATCAGGAAACCAACTCCTCAACTTATTACGAAAAATTTATAAAAAATTCTCCATTCCTACATTGACATGGATTCAAAACATCTGCACAATACGCACCACAAGGCGGGATAATCTGATCCTATTGTGAAGATTTATCACCGTTCCTTAATAGTTTTTAGGGGTGTCGCCAAGCGGTAAGGCACAGGGTTTTGATCCCTGCATACCTAGGTTCGAATCCTAGCACCCCTGCCATTCTTGTTAATTTTACAAGTAAACAGACAGCAGAAGATAACCTAAAAGGATGCATTCTCGTAGTGCTCAAACAATAATAATATCTTTTTGGCTGTCTTCTGCTATGTGTTTAAGTTATATGATGACTTTAATCTAAGGCTTTTGACACATGTCCACAATGATGATTTTTGCCGGTAATGCCAATCCGGAATTAGCTCAAAAAATTTCCACGCATCTAGAAATGCCTATTGGCCAAGCAACCGTTGGTACCTTCAGTGACGGAGAAACCATGGTTGAAATTTTAGAAAATGTTCGTGGGCGTGATGTTTTTATCATTCAATCAACGTGTGCGCCATCCAACAATAATCTTATGGAACTCTTGACGATGGCTGATGCCTTGCGTCGCTCTTCCGCAGCGCGTATTACCGCGGTGGTACCTTATTTTGGTTATGCCAGACAAGATCGTAGAGTGCGCTCCGCACGCGTTCCTATTACTGCGAAGATTGTTGCGGATATGATGGCTTCTGTTGGTATTTGTCGCGTACTCACTGTAGACTTACATGCGGATCAAATTCAAGGCTTTTTTTATATGCCTGTGGATAATGTATACTCAACCTCGGTTTTGCTCAAAGACATAAGCAAGCAAGATTTGGATAATATCATGGTGGTTTCACCCGATGTGGGTGGTGTCGTCCGTGCACGCGCAATGGCTAAACGAATTGAAAATTCTGATTTAGCAATTATCGATAAACGTCGCAGCGGTCCAAATAAATCTGAGGTAATGCATATCATCGGAGAACCATTAAACAAAAACTGCATTATTATTGATGATATCGTAGATACTGCAGGCACCTTATGCTCGGCAGCATTAGAATTAAAACAAAATGGTGCCACAACGGTACGCGCCTATATTACTCATCCGGTTCTCTCTGGACCTGCTGTAAAAAATATTAGCAATTCTGTTCTAGATGAAGTGGTTGTAACCGATACTATCCCTTTATCAGAAGATGCGCGAAACTGTTCCAAGATTCGCGTTGTTAGTCTTTCCGATATGTTAGCGCAAGCAATAAAACGCGTGAACATCGAAGAGTCGGTTAGCTCTATGTTTGCCGATAGTAATTAATAAAAGGCTGGCGTTAACCGCCAGCTTGATATCTAAAATTAATATTAACTTCTGATTTTGCAATCTATTGTAAAACCTAGCTTATAAAAATTTATCAATTGTATTCGGGTAGAAATATTTTTACTGTATAACGAATCAAATTTAACTATAACCCTCGTAGCAAATAAGCTCATACCTAGTTTATCTCTTAGGCGTGAAACAACAGCGCCATTAAAGTATTTGGTAAACGTATTAGCCGTGAAAAATTTGCAGAGACGGTTCAACAAGTCCCCGCAAGTTTTATGCAGAAGCTATTTGTGAAGCAGTAACAAGACCAACAATGCGTTTTGTCCCAATAAAGACAATTGAACAGCAAGATATCCAGGTCTTACATAAGGTTCGGTCAAAAATCATTAAAGAAGAGCTCGCTCAATGGCAATTTTTTTTATAACTGGCAGCGTCCTCATGGTTCAAACCTCCCTCAGCGATTGTGGCTGAATTAAGCGAAATAATCCCCTTTAGTAAAGAGGTGAGTAACAACTATAAAATAGACAATGAGCGCATCCAAATAGCTAATTATCATACTGATAAAGAAGAACTTTCTTGTGAGCTCACTGATGATTTATCAGATCAGTGTGGGATGAAAAAAAATGCATTAATTAAATATTTAAAGCGATTCGATTTAAAAAAAGGAGAATCGCCAACAACAGAAGTATTCTTGCCTACAAAAAAAGAAGAGACGATAGCTATCAACTTAGTCAGAATTAGAGAAATTCAAACCGAGTTAAATCAATGCAAGTTACTGGATACTGCTTTTGGTTAACCGAATAAGTAAGCCAAACCGAACTAAAGCCGCTGTCAGATTATGTTCAACAAAAGCTTCAGGATGATAATTTATCGCCTAAATTGAAACAATTTATCGAGTACGAGCTTCATTCTTTACAAGAAAATCCCATATACGAAGATTATTACTATCTTGCATTCTTGGACCAATTGGGTAAACCCGGGTTTTCTGAGTCCGATGAGCTTTTCTTTATCAAAGAAATGGTTAAAACTCGTGAAGAAAAACAAGCCAATCTAAACTTAAAGGCTTTTTAATAATCTAATTAATTATCGATGTTGTCTCGAAAACCGAACCACCCAGTTGTTCCGATGTGGCCGAGTTGACCGCATGTTGATGCTAAAGCCTGGTGGCGTATGCCGCCACATGCTCATCCCAGCATGAGCCCAAAACCATAAAAGCAAGTCCTATTATACCCGTCTGCTGCTCTCACCTACCACATACACCATCTTACCTTCTGCCAAGAACATCTATGCTGGCTGATGCGCAAGATAAGTATACAGGACTTACGAAAAACCCCACCTATTAGGCCAATAGATCAAAGAAAAACAAGAGAATTCTCAAGGAGAGGATGTCGAAAAGATCATTTGCAATGTAGTTTTATTTATCTA
>Ga0209960_1002810_pt1 | contig 16392 bp, 18 predicted proteins | sample ThiBiot_500_plan_2_FD_183947 | JGI IMG/M metagenome (GOLD analysis project Ga0209960, IMG submission 183947) | Wastewater bioreactor microbial communities from Cape Town, South Africa - Thiocy_expt_500_plan (SPAdes) | ecosystem: Engineered > Bioreactor > Thiocyanate-remediating >...
TATTTCGCAGCTATGAATGTAAAACAATCATCTTACAATCTTTCGATAAATAAACAACTACGATGAATATTCTTGCACATCGACAGTCAAATGACTCTTTTCGTTAATAATCTTCGTGCCGTATTCTTTCGATAATCTTGTCATGGTTTTGAATAAAAAATCTCGTTCTGATGGTACTGTCACGTGGTTGACTTGCATGGACTTGATCTTAGTTGGAAACAACTTGATTTTATGCCACTCATTCGTTTCATCGTCCAAATACAATTCGAACAAGAACGAGAGATCATTTTTGTAATTCTCATCCACCGCATAATCATCGATGAAATCTCCGCATCCATACAATATTACCTTTTTCTTGTAGATTTCAATTCCCTAAATTCTCATTAAAAATAAAATTTGCCTCAGTCAGAGTTTACCTGCACATGATGCGCCGAATGGCCATGGATCAGATTTACTCCGCACTAAAGTTCAATGAGCAACAATATCAATAACTCGATATGTACTTTATCAATGAGGCTATGCGCAAATTTCTGGAATAAAGGATGCGGATGCCATACGTAGTTTCCACCCCAATGTATTGACACTACAACCAAATCGGGGTTCTACTCTCGATTAAATACCGATTCTATAATCAAATATGTGCTCACTTCCGTTGCTCGGCAATTCGTTACGACTTGTTGTAATTTCGCCAAGTAGCCACTCGGTCGGTCTTCTTCTGCGTCATAAAAGTTTATTCCCGGTGAAGTGTCAGTCGCTGCCCATTCATAAGGATGATCGGCAAGACTAATCCAATTATATTATATCGTAATCACGTGAGCTGCGTACCTGAAACAAGCAATCTTTTTGCCTCGTGTCTGGAGAATTGCAGGTTTCATCGCCTTGTGCAGTGCGTGAGTCAATATACCAGGTGTCTCGGTACAATAAAAAATACTACCTCGTCGATATTCATTCCAACTCCTGCCCATTTAATTCCTGTAGTAGTTAATGATTTCATCGTCTCTATCATTCCTTCTAGTTTAAAGTCCAAACTGTGGTTATTTCCCAATGAACAGTACTAAATATCAAAATCTTAACAAAAAAGCGTTGAGTTGTCCGCTCTTACATCGATACTGGCAGCTTTTAAAGCAACAAGGTTTGCTGGATGCATTCGAAAGTTAAATGTTTTATTCGGCCACTTATTTGCATGTGTCGTAACGCTCGTCTCCAAATTAATCAATCTAAGGATAAAATCATACATAATTGTTACAAAAAAGATTTTCAAGTCTCACCTGAGATCGGCTTCTCTGAACGATTGTAATAAATCCCCCCATATATATTCAGGGGATATATGCTAATTTTAATATGATTAAGCGATTTTGCATCGAAATCAACTAAAGTTTTATAATTGATCCAAATTATCCAAATTCAATGAAGAGTGACCAATCTACTGTAATAATCTACTCGCATTACATACAGACACTCCTAAATTGTGTAAAACATGCTGCGCGTGGTTGTTGTCTTTTGGAGCGTGAACATGTTCCTTAAAAAGCTGATCTACCAAGCGACCCAGCATGACATCACCAACTGCGATTATTTTGATCAAGTTGCTCATATTGTGTTCCCTGTTAACTTCAAAATTTTTCGATAATCTCTGAATGCCACTCACTATTTCTGGCAATGAATTGTAACTAACTTTCTGTTGAGATTCCACTTATAAAGAATTATCATCAGTGTAGCTCATAATCTTTAACCAAGGCTATATGTTTATTTTACTGTTGACTATCAGCAAATTTCTGTATTTTTAATAAGCGCATTACAATCTCTAACTTAAACGCTAGCCAATGTTTACTTTTGTGCATACAAAATTAGTTGCCACCAAATGGTGACTTGACAACGAAACATTCAAGCACTGCCCGTAGATTGGTTGCCACGGACTGCTAAACTCGATCGACCCGTTATCGATAGTGACGTGATCTACAGAGTCAATATAGTACCCATCAACGGCGCACGGTTGTACGTCCGGAGGCGGAGCAGGTCGCCAGTCGTGCGTAGGTGCGGAGATATTGCTAAATTTGTCAATGTTGACGTGAACCTGCTCAAAATAAATGTCGCGGATCTTAGGTTTGTCGTCTTGGGTGCGCATTACAATCCCGTTTTCACTGTGCGCGGTGATGTTAACAAACGTAATGTCGGACACAAGACCAGTCCAAAAATGAGTTGTTGACGAGTCCATGCTAGTCACGTAGATTGGCTCCGCACTGCCCCACCATGCAGCCGAGAAGTAATGCGTCTCCATGGTAATATTCGCGAATACGACCTGTGAGATCTTGCCGCTGCCCCAGCGTGGCATAATGGCGAGTCCTCTGTTCGAGTCGATGATTTTGTTGTCTCTGAACAAAACTCTATAAATATTCCCCGTCGCGGTCGCTTCAAAAGCTGAAATTTTCAATGCCGCTGAACTCGATTCCAACTCGCAATTCTCTACCAATACATCGTGAATATCCTGCTCAGTGTGCGTGATTAAACAGATACAATCGTCACCAGCGATAATTTTCGAGTTCTTAATGGTAATAAACGAGCCGGAAATTGGATCAATTCCGTCGTTATTGGGCCACCGTCTGTCACCAATAATTTTCGTTTGATCGAATTCCACGTGATGCGAGGCAATGAGCGTGACGGTCCATAAAGGGCTGTTCATCAACGAGATCCACCTGACAAGTACTGAACAACGGATTAGCAAAAAAAAAAAATATTTCTTAAAATGCGAACGTGCCATCAGTGCAATTATTAATGACGAGCAGTTTAGGTCTGCAGGTGTAGCCCGAGCAGTTCGGCAATTTCCACTCGGTGGGTACTAAAAAGTTCAAATCTGGCAAATATTTTTGAACCAAGTGACCAGGCGGACTATTTGCACCACCATCAATACTTCCATTGCCAAATATCCCGATATTACTACCATTCAATAGCGCTATGAAAGGATAGTCGCAGGGTCCGGTATCGGACGTAACAGAAGGCAAACAATAATATTGCGAAGCGTTGTCGGTCGCAATCAATTCGCCATCCACTCGCAAATAAATGTTCTGGCCTACAATTTGAAAGGCACCAGAAACAAATCTGCCGCGAGGCACTTGTACGATACCTCCACCGTTATTTTGAGCAGCCATCAATGCCAAATTAATTGCTTTTGTATTTAACGTTTTACCATCACCCTTTGCGCCATACTCCTCAATGTTAAACGTTTTCAATCCAAAAAGATCTGGCTCGGTGCGTAAAAATCCGCTGGTAAGAGTTACAGTGCAAAAAATAACAATTAAATAAATATCTACAATGGCATTAGTAACACTGTCTATGATTTAAAAGACCTGTAAATAGGTGGTTAAAAGTATTATTATTATTTTAAACTGGTAACCTGTTTAAATAAGATGGCAATATTTTTTTGTAACTTGAGAATTGACGAATAATAAATTATAAAAATAATTTTGCGAGTAATTTAACCTACGCAAGTTTGGGATCCACATCTGTAAAGCTCAATCCTCAAAATCAACCGAAGCACGCTGTATTACAAGAAGGAGGTGTTTTGTGCACTGCAGTGTTGGATGTGTTCGTGCGGAAAATTCTTTGTTGAGATCTTGCCGCCCATTCGAGCTAGCCGTTTTTTTTTTAAAACTGGAAATTTTCAAGCAGAAACAATTCTATTTGTTTTGTTAGTCTGAGCAACAAAGACGCCTGATTTAAACCGTGCACAAAAGGGTCTAATGAGAGCGATCTAACCTCTGTACATATTTTTTGTATTGAATATATATGTATTTCCAAATTGTATTAAAACTTCTCTACTAAAATACACTAATTAAATGACACCAATCATATATTTAACTATTGGTAAGTGTTTATGCCTCTCAATCTAGATGAAATGCCTGCTAACGAGACTTTTCTGATTTATGCAGCATTTCTTCAATCTTTACTTGTCTATGTATTATATCGCCGAACAGAACTCAAGTCTACTTCGATAGAGTCTCGGATTGGTGTATTCCAAAAAGAAATCCAACGGGCCAAAGCTCAAGAAGAACAAATATTACAAGAGCTTTACAAAGAAAAGGAAAGGACGCAAGCAATTAGCGAATCAGTCATCGAATATGAGAACAAATTGAATAGGACCGAACAGAGCTGGCAGTTAAATATGACCAAAGAAGTACTTCGACGAGAGTCGCTCGAAACGCAATTGAAAGCTGCTAATGTACGTGTACAATGCAATATTTAATAGTTTGCATACTCACTGTGTAAAACAGAACCAATTGGAGGATAAAAGAAAATATATTGAGCTCTTACAATCACGTCATACGGATCAACTAAACGAAATCAAAGAGTTTCATGAGAATAAAATTACACACTTGGAAGCCCAACTCAGTTCGAACGAATCTAAAGTAAACTACGAATGCGTTAGCGTACGTGAGAACCTAATATGCTTTTTTTCAGATCACCACTTTGCAAAAATCATTGGAAGAAACAAAGGTAGAATTGGACGAAATGAGCTTTAATGGTGCATCCGAACCAGAAGTAAGATTATTGATTAATACCTCCGCGATCATTTTTTAATTTTTGGATCTGTACAGATTGCCGTACTGAAACAAGAAATATTTGAGAAGCAACTTAAAATTGACGAGCTCGAAAGCAAATTAATTGAAATTACACAGTCGGTAAGAACCCACAATCTTTTGGTTTAATGTTGATTTGCTGACTGTACAATCAGATCAAGCCTGCCATGGCAACGCGATTATCCGTCGCTAAGTAAGAACATTATACTATTCACTTTCTCTTATCTAACGCACCACAGATCGATTCGTCACTCTGAAGTGCTGTCGGTTATTTCAGCTGCGGATGACAAAGAAAATGTGCGTAATTCTATTGCTGGATCTACCTCCGTCGGCTGCGTTATCATCCAAAAAGGAATAACTCGCGAGGCATTACTCAAATTGAAGATGTTAGACTATCAAGCATGGGCAAAGAAAGCAGGCTACAAGTTCAAAGCCAATACTAAGGCGCAAATGGCCGCAGAAATTTTGGAAGCACTTCAATTGAACACTTTGAAGGCGAAAATAATTTAATTCTCCGCCTCCAAGTAGTGTATAATAGTTTTTTTGCAATAGAAATTCCTTAATAGTAAAATTCTATTTTTGGTAAACTTGTGGTTTTGCTTTATGTCGCTAACGAATTATTTATTACATAACAAATTACCACACTGTGCACTTGTTTGTTGGATTCATGCGCGTTCCAGATTTGCACTCGAAAGCCTTGGCAAAATCGTCGCTATTTGAGAGCGGTCCTAAAACGCGCTATAACATGCATATCAGTTCGATTCAAACGCCGAGTTTTCATATTTACGTACATAATTTGCTGGACTATGTGGATCCGTCGTTACTTGAAGTCTCGTATATTCCTAGTTTAATTGCGTCAATTATATGCGCTATATTTATCAATCAATTCTACTCTTACCTGAGTCTGTTTTCTGCACCAAATCTGCGCATAAGTGACGAAGAACAACTGCTCAGCGTTCAAGCCGAACGAGTCTTTAATGTCGTCGTCTTCATTTTCGATAACTTCGTCCGCTCGTTTCAAATTCTTCCAAGCCTTAAACGACTCTTTCAACCCACCCTGCGACTCGTATCAGTATCGAATGTAGCAGCTGAGCGAATACAAATATGATACCATATCGGCAATGTTTTCGCCTAAAGTGAGCGCGCCATTGACTTTCAGACCTGGTTCAACTTCGTACGAGCTGTAGAGTTCGCTCACACATTTTGCTTTTTGTTCAAACTTCGCAGCCACGCCGTCCGTCCACCAGTTGGTCAAATTACCAGTGCTGTCAACCAAACCACATCAATTGCCGTCAACTACCTGTCTGTCAACGTACCTGTCATATCTTCGACCCTCATCGTCGAAGCCGTGAGTCAGTTCGTGGCCAATAACAGTCTGAACGGCATAAAAACAAGTCGATTAATTCTCCGCATCTATGTACTATTATGGCAAGTCTTACGCCGATACCGCCAAAATTCATCACGGCGGGGAATTTGTCGCCGAAAAAAGGAGGCTGGAGAATACCCGCGGGAAATACGATCTCGTTCCAGGGCGGGTTGTAATAAGCATTGACTTCTTGTGGCAACATCAACCACGTCGACTTGTCTGCCGGCTTGCCCAGTGATGACATGCTGAGATCAAAGCCAAACTTGGAAGCTATTTGTGGGTCAGATAATTACCTATTTTGGAAAGTAGTCGCCTTACCAGCAAAAACATTTTGATAGAATTGATTTGCATTCAATTCAATTGCCGAGTAATCAGTCCACTTGTCGGGATAACCAATCTTATTGACTGCAATAATGTGTCAGTAAAGTTTTTTTTTTTAAACTAAATTGAATTCCTTACTGAACGCATGAAGTTTTTGAAGCGCAAAAGTTTTGGTTTGTTCGTCCATCCATTCGAGGCTGCGAATATTGTCCGCGAATGCTTCTTCGATGTGCGCAATCATCGAGCGAGATTTGTTGAGCGCGTCGGGCTAATAACGTTAAATTAAATCTAAGTTAAAAAATCAAGGTGACCTTTGATATGCCTTACTGAGAAGTGTTGCAACACAAAGTAACGACCGACGAGCTCGCCCAAATAGTCCTCGGCAGCTGAAGAGCAAAATTTCCAGCGAGGAGGTTGTTCCGTGACGCCGGTGAGTGCTTGACTCAGCGTGAACTTTTCGTTGCGGACAGCGGCGTCCAAATACGAGCCATGCGCGGACATGGTACGGAATATTAAGTACCAACCGAGCTTCTCCGCGGATGTCTAAACGAAATTTCAGTCGAGCGGCGAAAAAAATCAGAATACGCACGGAAGTTAATAGATTGGAAATGTTTCCAAAATAAGCGGGAACGGCCACATTAACCACATTGAGATTTGCAGTACTAACATTCAAATCACCTGCAAATATATCCAGAGGTTAGCGGGGGGGAACTACAACCAGTTCAAACGCTTACTAAAATAGGAGTCCCAGTTGAAGGTCGGGACCAGCTGTCGCAAGCTCGCGAGTGGCATGGGGTGATAAGTCACCAACGCACCGCGTCGTTCTGCGCGCGTCAGTGCGCCAAAGGCTAAATTCATTTCGATCTCGTAGACGGCACTTGCCTAAATTGGTAATATAAGATCCGTGCATTTGACAGCACTGTGCACGTACCGCGTCATCGAGCGGAATAGCTGGATCATTGAGCAGCGCCAACATGCGACGAATGTGCGCGGCGAAGACTTGTCTGAAACACGCGTTATGAGAGCGAGCAGGGGGGGGTCAACAATTACGGACACACTCACCTAACTGGGGCGTACATATCGGCGTAATAATAGTCCTTTGAAGGCAAGGTCATTCCGCCCTGGTCTACCGTCAAGAAAATGTGGCTTGGATTGTACGTGTCAATGTCAGTGTAAATGTTGAACAGCGAGCGAACACCGACGCTGTGAAGAGCACTCAATGCCGCTTCTAATGTCACGGTGCCATTTTTATAGCTATTAATGAGCTCTAAAAGCGTTGACAATGGAGACAACCCGAGAGTCTCGATCTGATCGGCGTCCATGCAATTCTTGTAAAATCTTCCAAGCATCTAGTTCAAATAATTAATGCTCTAATGTTATTGCATATTGCGTATAATAAATTTGCTTACTGGCCAATTGCTCTCGAGAATGGATCTGAGGCGCTGAATTGAAGAGTAAATTTCGAGCGAAATTTGCGGTACGAAATACGTACGTTAGTATTGAGCTCGGCCAGTTCGGAAAATCTACCAAATGATGCACGATCACCTGGCAGCTCTGTTCTCTTTAACCAACCACCACATGCGTATTGATAAAAATCATTACAGGGATCAATTGATCTAAAGAGAATTATCGATAAGTTGTATAATAATTAATTTTGCAATCCATACTTGTCCATATTGTTAGTTACTTCAGCAACGATGCTTGCCCAAGCAGGTTTAATTTCTGTTGGCTCGGCAGGTCTTTCAACATCTCGTCTTGCTGCAATAGCCATAATAACAACTGCCTAGTTTTAAAATAATTTAATAAATAATTGTCGTAACAAAAATCAACAATTTAAAGCTCGAATATGTCTCCACAGCCACTTTACCGAAATTTGGAAAAATTAAAAGATTAAATATTTACCACCACTACAGAGACTATTAATACAGATGCCACAACAGCAATTGTGATTTTTTTCTTCTGTTCTTTTATGTTTGGCCGAGCAACACGTGAAGACAAAGGTACATCTTCTAGTGGAGCTGTGAAGCTAATTAAAGAGCAAATCTACGAAAATAGTTATAATAGTTACTATTACTGTCTCCCCACGGATCTAATTCTGTATCATTGATGTTAGACATAAGAGCTGTTGTGGGCGTCCGATCTAAAAATTGCAATCAAATTATTCAACGAACTATACCAACACATTAGGCACTGCCATCAATGAGATGTCGATCGCGATAATTGTCCAAAAAAAACGAACTTTGGCGAGGGTTATAAAGCCTCCCAAACAGTTGGCGCCAACGAAGTAGATTGACATTGAAAACGCAATTATGAATTAAGAAATAATAATTTAAATTATTTATTGCGAAAAGTCCCTCAAAGGAGACAATGACGGTAGAAGAAACTGGGTGATCGGGCTGCCTTTTCTCCGCTCCGGCAGACAGAAGTCCTTACATAAAAGGAAACCAACCCATTAATTCCAAATCTACTGGAGAACAACAACGATGAACAAAGAAACAATTTTACAGAAAGATTCGGTGAGGGATTTGGTCTGCGTTACAGGAGCAAACGGCTTTTTGGGCTCGTTTATTGTCAAGTACCTCCTCGAACGTGGGTACCGAGTGCGTGGCACAGTCAGATCGACCAAAGATCCTGAAAAAACTAGTCATCTCGAAGCACTGCCAGGCGCAGATAAATTGTTGGAGCTTGTAGATGCTGATTTGAACGTGGAAAATTGCTTCGCCGATGCGTTTAAAGATTGTAAATACGTCGTACACAGCGCCTCTCCGTTCCACTTTAATTATAAAGATCCGAAGGTCGGTCATTCTCAGCTTCATTTATATTTTTGCAAGAAATAATAAGGACTCACAATAATCGGCGCAGCGTGATATGGTTGATCCAGCGGTCAACGGCACTCTGAGCGCGATGAATTCTGCTCTGAAAAATCACGTGGTGCGCATTGTAGTCACCTCCTCCATCAACGCCATCACCGATCAGCCGCTCAAACGATACACCGAAGATGATTGGAACACATTGTCCTCATATAAGCGCAATGCCTACCATTACAGCAAGGTCATGGCCGAACGTACTGCGTGGAAATTTATCGAAGAACATCAAGCCGATGTCAACTGTCCTGAACTCGTGACCATTCTAGTACGTAGACAACAACATTTGTGTATTATAATAACATCGAACATTCATTACGAAGTCATTTCAATCCACTGCAAGGAAGTAATGTCTAATGTTGTTGTAGCCAGGAGGTATCGTCGGTGCGCCATTGAGTGTGCAAGGCCTCAAAAACCCTTCGAACGAGGTCTTAGCTCAACTGCTTGACGGCAAGATCCCCGGCATAATTGACTTTGGATTGTCACTCGTCGATGTCAATGACGTGGCCTTGGCCCACGTATTCGCACTCGAAACACCTGCTGCCAAGAACCAGCGGTACATTTGCACCAATCAAACAGTGTCTATCAACGATCTCGCACAACGGTTCCGACCTCAGTATCCCAAGGCTAAGATCCCGACACGTGACATGAGCGGAAAAATTATGACGAAGGTGCTGCGGTTCTTTTTGGGTTTGTCTAGTGACCCACAGAACCAATTCTTGCATTATATGCTTGGCCGAACTTTTGATTTCGATACGAGCAAGATCCAGACACAGTTGGGCATAAAATTCCGAGACGTGCTTCCAGAACTCGATAAGGTGGCTGCAATGCTTGTAGAAAATGGCATGGTGCAGTCTATTGACAAAAAGTAATCGATAGTGTTTCGGCTACAAAATAAATTATTCATTCTTTTACAAAAAAAAAACTTTTTTTTTTTCCAGTTTTAATGCTGGGCTTTTAGACGACTTAATTGGATTTTACAATTAAGTTTCATTACATCTAATGAAGCATTGGGCGATATTTCTTCCCCTATTCGTATGAGCAGGGTAGCTGAACTAACCCAGAACGGATTCGAGGGTGGCATTGCCAGATCAGTACCACTAAGCCATACCGGAACTATGCTGATTTGTAATGACTTTGACAGATCAAACGGGCCATTTTTTAGCTCGTATTTGAGCGGATCATCTTTTTGGTCCTGCATTAAACCTGTGCCAAAGAATACTACAGCTATGCGCTCCGAGCTTTTCATTTTTGTACGCAACTGTTCCATTGATAATCGTACGGAATTTCCTACTGCCTTGTTGCCAGGCTTGAATTCTATGAAGATGTGTCCGAGGAGCTTCATACTCCAGCCAATAAATGGGATCTTGTCTTGACCAGATCTACCAATGAATATGACACGATAATTACGTTTCGTAAAATATGACACTATCAACGGTGCGTCCAAAAGAGAGAAATGATTTGACACAACGATAATTAGAGGCTCCAAATAAGATCCATCTTTCTCTTCAAATTTCCAAATGGTCATTAATCGCAACGGCAGCTTAAATATTATGTAATGTGCCAATATATTAAATTTATGAGCTTGGTGGGTGAACTTGAGATGATCTAAGAGTTTGAAAATCAGTGCTAAAACGAAGCCAAGTAACGAGAAGGATATAAACAAAATATATAATACCACAACAAAACATATGTTTTTCATTGTTGAAATCTATTTGTAATTCGATATAAGCTTTTAAATCAAATTTTAAATTTTTTTGTGACGTGGCTTTTTTTTTTTGTTATTTAATTGTACTTTTAATCAGCACGTCATTCATTATTTATAAAGGACGAATTTAGAGGTCAACGACTATTTGGAGTCCATTGACTCGTCGTTGTATCGATACATATGTGATCAGATTACATAATTTTCGAGTGAACGGTACAAAGTCGTCTTTCCCTACTACTTTCCACACAGAAGAATTTGTTGTGAATCTTATTCGTTGTTGGGTTCCTTGCGCATTGTCACCCATTGCGAGTACGTCGTCGGACAATAAGTCTTCAACAGCTCTCCGTAAAGTGCATTCGGATCTGGCTCCAATTCGTGCGTTTTTGCGTGCCATAAATGAATGCCGTAGCTCGTTTCGCTCAATATGCGCTTTAATTGCATTGATTTGCGACTCTGTGGCCATTCTGAGAAAAATATTGTCTCCGTGTAGTGCACCGGATAAAAGTATTGGACATCCACGGCCTTCACCACTGTTTCAGGAAATTTCTTGATATTATCTGCGTTAATTACGCTCGATCGTACTATTATATGAACTGTAATACGTACGTTCTGGTCGTACACGCGTGTCAACAACTTGGGGCCAAGTGCGGACCAGACTGCGTTGATGTTCAGCCGCTGGTCCCAGGCGCCGATTAACGAATTGATGCACATATGAATATACTCATTGGCTCGATCGAATATCATCACTGCGCCGTTCAATTCTTTGCCAACACTTGTGAAGTGAATCTGTCAGATCTCACTCGCATGTCACTCCATTTTTTTTAACTTACTCACCCAAGTACCGTAATGAAGGACCTTGATAGCCTAATATAGTTATCAGAGCACCGTCTATAATTGGTACTATATTTACCCAAGGTATTACGCAGCTCTGTGAGTGAGCGGATCGACACAAAGTCCGTGTCCAAATACACCCCTCCGTACTTGTACAACAATACTAACCGCGCAATATCGCTCACGTGATTATATTGCAAATCTTTGCGGTTATTTTTCCACCAATCAGCAATCTCCTGATCAATTTGGGAAATTTCGGTATCGAGCGACAACCGCGCAAATGACACAGAGCATTCCTTCAAGCTTAACAATTGTTAATAATACAGCTACAACGAATATATGACTACGCACATATTTGTCCAAAGTGCATTGTGGTGCGGATCTGAGTCTAAGTCATCGATATGATACACCGTAATTGATTTTTGAGGGTGAATACGGCAGGTAGACTCGACTGAACACAAAAATTGAACGTCTTGCCACGTATTTTCTGATATCTTTGATAAAATATAGAATAAAGACAACTGATTTTGTTTCTCTGGCACATCCGGGTAGAGCAACGGATATTGTAAAATTATCCAAAATATTCCTATTATTGCCAGCGATAATAATAATGATTGTTTCTTGAATCTCTACAATATTAATATTTAATATAAGCAAATTATATAACCAATAAGATCCTAGACGTTACCATTTCTAGGCAAAGAAAAATTACAATGGAATGCTCTACTTGCAATACTGCCCTAGTTTTTCGGTTACATTGGTGTTGCGGTCATATTAACCAAAAAAAAATAATTTTTTAAAGCACTTTGCTAACCTGGGAACACTGTTGCTTCGGCAGTATATTTGTTTAATTCCGATTCAAATTTAAATGTATCGAACAACACTATAGGGGAGGTACTAGAGAGTAAAGTAGTTGCTACTTGCGCAAAGCGATAGTAACTCGATTATATAATAGGATATGTAATAAAGGCAAAGAATTCGATCTTCCAATTTATTTATTAAAACCAAAGAACTGCTTAACAGAATTCTGCGGACCAAATCTGAATTGATCCGATGCTACAATGTCATCGGGCTGCATCCAAAATAATTTTTCTTTTTCTGTGTGTTCATTCAACTGTTTTTCTTGGCCCACTAGCGGCACGTGATTTTTTATTTTCTCCGGCAATTGATCGAGCAACACTTTGTACGCCAGTGCGCCGAACAAGTACTTTTTTTGACACGCGTCAAACAGCGTCACGAGCAGATCTCGCTCTTGTTCGATATCTTCAAATAAATATGAAATTTGTTCTAAGAGTGCTCGCGCTGCTGAATGTGCTGGGCTTTGATCGATTGTAAAGTTGCATGTGCCGCCGAACAGGTCTAATTTGGCCACTTCTTTACTCTGTCAGTACATTAGTCCGTGTAAATAAGACATCACATGTTATATATAAGATCATACTTTGTTGGTCGTACACAAGACATAAGTACTGCCTTGGTGTTCGGTCCAAATGACGGGACCTGCAAATCGAACAAAGTCGTTGTCGTGCACAAAATTCGGTTTGAAATTTCGTATCGGGCGAGTTTTGAAGAGGTTGTACGACGAGATTTTATCCTCGGCCGCTAACGTGAGGCAGTAATACACTGAACCGATCACGTGCTCGTTGAATTTGACTTGTTCTGCAACGATCTCGTTAAGTTTGAGCCGTTTGAATCGCACCAAAAATATCGGCAGAGTGTTCAGTTTGACAGCTGTCGACAAGCTCAGTTTTGACACTTTTTCTCCGGTGTCATTTGTAGCGACCGTCCCCGATGACTTTGATAACATTAGCTCTTTTAAACTTGGATCTATTTCCTATTAATAGCTCTCTATTAGTTGCAAGTCCACCACTAACAATTTCAGTCTCGTACCAAATCTGGGTGTTTTTGCAACGTTAAAATAACATCTTGATCCCACGCAATGGCAAGAATTTTAATTTTATCTTTGCGATTATTATCCTTATTACTATTTGCCGATTGTTCACGACTAATAGGGGAATTATTGTGGTTGTTGCTTCTAGATCCAACGTAACTCTTCGAATTATTTGTGTTAGTATTGGTACCTCGTCCGCGTGCTCGCCTTTTGTTGTTATTTGATCCTCCTAGCCACCCCTCATCATCGCCTTCAACGTTCATGCGAGTGAGACCCTTTCTAACATCATCGACTTCAAAACAAGTAGATTTAGACATTGTTGCTTCTACAAAAATATGAAATAAGAAATATATTATATTTAAAATTAATAAAAATATTGTGTATTTTACAATATTTTAATTAAACAGATCGCGATCGAAGGCTGCCGATCTCAACTCAACAATTTCTAACCCATAGACGATTTTGCATTGTAATTACCTCCTTAATTAAGTGATCTTATCTCGGTTAGGTTGTTTATTTAAACCGATCTGAAGTTGAAATAAATTTTATTATTTTTGTTCGCAGCAAAAAGAATCACCATCGCCACATTTATTGACATCACAAATGTTTTAATAACATGCCCGTTAGTACTTAGAACCGTCCAGATGTCAAATAAGAAAAACAAAGGTCCCCGATCACCAGCTATTGATTACTTGGCAGCTGCAATTCCTGCAGCCGTATATAATATCGTATTCGGTACATTAGAAACACTTAACAACATTGCACATGTAAGTTTATTGAAGTCACATCCGAAAAATAATTTTTAAAAAGTATTCTTTGCATTAATTTAAACTTATCTTGTTAATATCATGTTACTTTACAATACTAATATTTTTAAAAATCATTAGACCAAAGCAAAGCAGTTTCAAGCGGACAAAAGCCTCGTGTTAGAGAATCTGCTCAAAACTCGAACGGACATATTCAAAGCATCAATGCCTTCGAGCTATCGATACGTTATCACGCAAGGACTTGATTTTACTTTGAAAGAAGCAATGAACTCTCACATGAATTTTGCCGATCACATCCCGCTCACCATGCTTGGCACTCACTTCTTAACTGGCGCAACAGCAGGCTTGGTCTCATTCACTGTATTATATCCAGAAGATATTATAACCAATCAGTATACTATCGACAAGAAGACGCGTCAAATCTCTGCAATCCCCGCGAGGGATGCGATCCGATCCATTTGGAAAACGAAAGGGCTGCGCGGATTTTATTATAAATACTCTTGGAACGCACCCGCAGTTGCTGTTAACAAAGGCATATACTTTGGAGTCTATGATACCCTTAAACACCATGTCATCGACGAAGATTATAGATCTTGGTTCAGTTTGTGTTTTGTAGTCGGATGTGCCTCGGCCTTTCTTGCTGCAGTAATACCTCATCCCATGTTCTTAGCATCTGGTAATAAGGACCGCAAAGCAACGTACCGAGCTGCGCTAAAAGAAGAATTGCGTTCAGTCGTAACTTGGAAATTTCCTAATTTGGGTATTAGAACCGTCCGCGGAGGACTATTATTAGCAACATTCGACAAAATAACGTCGCTTGTTTATAATCGAAGTAATAAGCCGAAGATCAGACGACCTGGAGATTTTGACGAAAAATACGTGTTGTAGATCCAGATCTAATTGTAAATAGAATTCGCATTGTAGAATAAATGTTAACGAGAGTCGATTCATTTAAGAACGCCTCATCGAGTATTTTTTGCTACGAAGTGTCTCGTAATACAAATATTCGGCTATAATACATATTGTGCTGCATACGTTAAATTCGCAGAACTTTGGTAGTATTTAAGAAAACAAACTGCCAGTACGTAGCTTATTTAAAGCTTTTTTCAGCATTGAGGGCTTGGCTGGCTCGGCGGCTGGAGTAGGGGCGACAGTATTCACAGTTTTGATATTTACAGGCCGAAGTGCTGAAACTACACTATTGACATCGATCAGAGGTGTCTCAGACTCCTTAGTGTCCTACAATTAACGGAATTAGCTCATAAAATTACAAAATTCGAGTTGGTTACTGTAACTACTATAGATGTAGTAACTGACTTACTTGAGCGTGGGTATGCACCGGAGAACCGTTCTTAACAGTAGTGTGGAAAGTGACTGATTTTCTCTTCGTTCGCGGTGTCAATTGAGACTTTAAAATGCCCTTCAAGTCAGATGAGGGTGTGTTTGGTTGACTAAATCCTTCAGCCCTTGGCGGAGTCCTCAACAAGTTCCTATTCTTAGGCGGGGGCGTAGGTACAACTATCTCGTAGTTTTCGTTCTCCTTGTTGTCAAATTCATAGCTTGGTTCGTCTTCCGAATCCAGATTCAACTCGGGTTGGGGTTTCGCAACTTTTGTCGGTGATGACTTTTCCGCGTGAATTATCGATACGTCGTGATCGTTGGACATTGAATTTCTCGCAGCTTTTCTGCGTTTTTGAGCAGATTTGGATCTTGCGGGCAATTTCTTTGCGGTTGACCTCTTGGCGTCCTTTTCAACCTCTTCTTCTTGTACACCCCTCTTTTTACGTGCACCTCTAACCGTTGAGGGTGTCTCAACAACAGGAGTTTCCTGCTCCGGTTCCTCTGGTAACGGATTCTTTCTTGGACGGCCACGTTTTCGAGCAGATTTAGGCACCACCTCCTCAACAATGATATCCTGCTTCGCCTCGTATTCTACAGCTCCAATATTCATCTCTCGAACATCTTCGGCAGGTTTCTCTTCCTTGAAGTCGACTTTCTCCGCATCTTGAGTGGATTCAACCTCTGTCTCCTGTTCCGCGTTCTTTTCCTCTTGTAAATGCTCTAATATTCTCTTTA
>Ga0209960_1002822_pt1 | contig 16332 bp, 14 predicted proteins | sample ThiBiot_500_plan_2_FD_183947 | JGI IMG/M metagenome (GOLD analysis project Ga0209960, IMG submission 183947) | Wastewater bioreactor microbial communities from Cape Town, South Africa - Thiocy_expt_500_plan (SPAdes) | ecosystem: Engineered > Bioreactor > Thiocyanate-remediating >...
AAAAAAAAAAAAAAAAAAAAAAAAAAAATTGAAATTCAATGAAAAAAGAAAATAAATAAATAAAACAAGAAATAAGAAATAAAAAACAAAAAAACAAAAAGTAAAAAAGTAAAAGTAAAATAATAAAAATAATAAAAAAAATAAAAAATAAACACCAGCAAGTGAAAAACCATTTATGTTTATGTTTGCTTGGACTTTCACCACTCTCCAGAAATTTTGTCACTTTTTTTCAACTTTTTTTTAAAAAAAGGAAAAAGAACATTATTATCTTCATTTTAAAAAGTAAATAAAATCAAATGATTTTTTTTTTTAAAAAAAAAAGACAAGATGCAACAAATATTTATTGGAACTCATCAGGAAGATCAAGTTCCCCATCTTTCATTAAATATTTGTGAATAAGATCCCACAATACTTTTGCTTCTGCTTCACTAACTCTGTGATACTTCAAACCGAATCTGAATTCCTTCCAGTCAGGAGGTAACTTAACTGTCATTGGATTATCTTGGAGGTATACAATTAATTCTTGAATTGAAGGTGAAACAATGAGGTCCAGTTCTTCTCTCCATTCAGGTTTTCTATTCAAGAACTCAAAAAATTGACAGTGCTCCTTAGTAACTTCTTGAGATATTTTTCGTTCTAAAGGTCCCATCAACCTGTAAAGATTTAGAGTGCCAGTTATTTCTCTCGAGGAATCTTTTGACTCAGCCCCCTCTTTTTTTGGTACATTTGAATGAAGTTGTGATAAATTTTCTTCGGAAAGATTAACTCTTTTCTGATTATCGGTTATTTTGGTTTGAATATTCTCTAAATTTCCATTTAGAAGAGATTCCCTTGTTTGTGGCTATTACAAGAAATTAATGAAGAAAAAAATATTACTATCACAAATTTAAAACAATAAAGTACAGAAGAGGGAGCAAAATTGAAAGGGATTTCAAAGAGACTCTTGGAATTGGGTTTTCTGAGAACATGCTTAATTCTATTAACAAATGGGAAAAAACTTGAAAGGAAGTTTTTTTTTTTTTAAAAAAAAAAAGATAAACATTCAACTAAAGAGGATCAAAAAAATGCAAACATGAAAGGAGTTGTTGTTCGAACTAAGCCAGCTAGTTGAAATCCTAATTTCAAGAAATGTGCCATTTTTGAGAGTTTAACTAGAAATGAAGTGCAAATATTTTCTTTAATTGAAAGAGAAGTCAAAAAAGAGGCAAAGAAATGTTCTTTCGATAAAAAAAATTAGAGGAGAAAAGAAAAAGAAAAAAAGGATGACAAGAGGAAAAAAAAGTTTTTGAAAAAAAAAAAAAAAAAAAATTATTTTAAAAAAAAAAAAAAAAAAAAAAAAAAAAAAAAAAAAAAGGATGAAAAAAGAAAAAAAAAGTTTTTAAAAAAAAAAAAAAAAAAAGGGAATTACCTTTTTTATTTTTTGATTGCAAAACAAATTGATTGATTGAGAAGTATTACAAAAAAGAAGAATGATAATCATGCAGAATGAAGAGCTATAGTTATCTTGAGATTATACTTTTTTTTTTAAAAAAAAAAAAGAAAGATATTAAAAGTTGAAAAGAAGAAAGAAAAGGAATCATTTTTTACCAGCTCAACAAAGTTGTATTGTACTTTTCGTTCTTCATTTCATTTTCTGTTACAAGTGCATAAAATTAGAGTCCAATTGATTCCTCTTCTTATTATTGAAGTCCATTTTCACAATTGGTTCTTCCATTGTAACACAAAACAAAGCAAATAATATCGAAGCTTTCCATTTTCATTTTTCATTTTCATTTTCATTTTCATTTTCATTTCATGGAATGGTAAACTAATATCCAATATATAATTCAAAAGATAATTTCTTTTCCTTTGAGTCTTCTCAATACGTTTCACAACCATTCCTCAAATTCATTTAGCAGAGTTTGTTCAATTTTCAAATAATAACCAAAATCACCATTGATTTATTTATTTCCATGATTTATCTTCTCTTGAAGATTTAGAGATCTTGAATCAGTTTCACTTATGGAAAACGTTGCTTATGAAGAACAAGTTTAAACTTGTCACAATAGTATTCATCTCTTTGATTGAAACTTTTGATTTTTTTGATTTTCTCTTTTTGTTTTGATTGGTTGGTGATGAGCGATGTGAGTTGAATTCTTGAGAAAAAGTAATCACATTCCAGTTTATTTCCATTTTTTCTAATTAAAAATTTTTCATTTTTTATTTTTGGGTTCAATTATTTATTTTCCAATAGACCTTCTTTTCATTCCTGATTGCAACTACAATAACACAATAATAATAAATAATAAAGAAACAATTAATAATAAAGAAATTGTTTCTGAGTTCTTTGAAAAAAAAAAACCTTGAAGAATGAAAAATGTTTTGAATTTCCCAAGTTTTTTATTTTTATTTTTTACTTTTTTTTAATTTTTTTTTCTGAGAAATTTGAAACTTCACACCTTTTTAATTTAGCTATTTGTTTTTGAAACCAGAATTCTCGAATTTTTATTTATTATCAATTTATTTATATTTATTTATATTTATTTATATTTATTGTTTTATTTTATTTTATTTTATTTTATTTTATTTTATTTTTTAAAAAAAAAGTTGGAAGATCTTTTATTTTGAATTACAAATTTGACTTTTGTTTTTTTTTTTTGTGTTGAAAAGAAAAAATAAAATTGTTGAATTGTTGAATTTGAAAAAGATTTAACTAAAAGTTAAAAGTTAAAACAATAGTTGAAACAAGAATGAAAGAATTTTTTGTCTTTAAATGTTTTACTGTTAAAGATCGATAATAGGAAGATATTCATTCTAAAAAAAGCAAAAACAAAAAGAAAAACAAAAATAAATTCACAAAATTAAAATTAAGATTCCATTTTGTGGTTGATTATCATTCAACTTCTTTTTCATCTATTATTATTCTAAAATATGTAAATGAATAACAACAAAGCACCAAAAAGAAAAAGAAAAACAAAAGTGAATAAAGAAAGAGATGACAAGTTTCAAAAGTTTTGTCAAAAGTTTTGTTATTATTGTAAAATTAACAAATATAAATAAATAATTTAGATTAAATAACAATGTCTGGGTGGACACCTAATGTAGATGAGAAATGGGTTCACATCCAACAGAATACTTTCACAAATTGGGTCAACCAACAACTTAAAGAGAGAGATATGTCAATTTCAGATCTAGCTACTGATTTTCATGATGGAGTCAAATTCATTAACCTTGTCGAGGAGATTTCAGGAGGAAAATCTGTTGGGAAATACAATTTAAAACCAAAAATTATTTCACAAAAATTGGAAAATACTTCCCTTGGAATGGCCTTCTTAGTTAGAGAAGGTGTTAAGCTTGTAAATATAGGAAATGAAGATCTAGGTTAGAGATTCTTTCTTTTATTATTTTCTCAACTTTTTTTTTTCTTTTTATTTTTTCTTTTTTCTTTTTAATTAACTAAGTAATTCATCAATATTTTAGTAAATGGAAATCTTAAATTGATTTTGGGATTAATTTGGACCCTTATTTTAAGATATCAAATTCAAAAAGGATCAAAAGAAGGTTCAGCAAAAAATGAACTTCTTGAATGGGTTCGATCAAAAATTCCAGAATACAATATTCAAAATTTTAACAAAGGTTTAATTCATTCAATTCTTTGATTATTTTATTTTTATTTTTATTCTCCTATTTCTGACTTTTTTCTTTTTTCTTTTTTCTTTTTTTTAAAAAAAAATCTTAGATTGGAGAGATGGAAGAGCTATTTGTGCTTTAGTAAATGCTATTGGACCAGGATTATGTCCAAATCATTGGGATTTAGGAAGTGATGCACTTGGAAATGCAAAGAAAGGAATTGATTTGGCTGAAAAAAGACTTGATATCCCAGCCATTCTTAATCCTGAAGATATGATTTCTCCTGATGTCGACGATTTAAGTATGATGACTTATATTTCTTATTTTAGAAATGCTTCAATGAATGCAGAACCAGAACCAACTGCAGAAGGTGAAGGTCTTTATCGTGGAAAAGTCCAAACCCCAGCTCACTTCAAAATCATGAGAAATGGTGCAGATGGTATTTTAACAGCAAGAGTTGAAGGTCCAGATGGTGTTGTTCCAAGCGAATTTATTGATAACTATGATGGAACTTACTCAGTCACTTATCATCCATCGTTTGCTGGAGTTCATGATATTTTCATTGAACTTGAAGGTAAAGGTATTCCCACGAGCCCCTTCCACCCTAAAATTGAACCAGATATTGGACTTGTTAGAGCATATGGACCTGGATTAGAGACAGGAAAGGTTGGAGAGCCAGGATTGTTTGTTGTTGAACCAAATGGTCATAATGGAGTCTTAGAAGTTACTGTTCAAGGACCAAAAGATCCAGCTATTTGCACAATTAAAAAGAGAGATGATGGAAATTATGACTGTGAGTACACTCCAACAATGGCTGGGGAGTACATTATTAATGTCAAAATGGATGGTGAACACGTTCCAGGATCACCTTTCCATGTTATCATCTTACCTGATGTCAGTAAGATCAGAGCTTATGGTCCAGGTTTAGAAAGAGGAGTTGTTGGAGAACCAGGAGAGTTCAAAGTTGAACCAAATGGAAATGATGGAGTTTTGAAAGTTTGGATTGAAGGACCAAATGACCCAGCTGAATGTTTTATCACTAAAAACCCTAATGGTACTTATGATTGTAAATATACCCCAACTACTCCCGGTGAATATATTATTAATGTAACCATGAATGATGAACATGTTCCAGGATCACCTTTCCATGTTATTATTGAACCTGATGTCACTCAAATTCGTGCTTATGGACCTGGATTAGAAAGAGGTACAGTTAATGTTCCAGGAGAATTCAAAGTTGATCCAAATGGAAATGATGGAAACTTGAAAATCTGGGTTCAAGGTCCAAATGATCCAGCAAAAGTTACAGTTGTTCAAGATGAAAACACAAAAATTTATGATGTCATTTATGAACCAACCGAACCTGGTGAATACATTATTAATGTTACCATGAATGATAAGCATGTTCCAGGATCACCTTTCCATGTTTTAATTAAAGACGATTACAGAAATGTTGTTTGTAGTGGACCAGGATTAGAAGGTGGAACTGCTGATACACCAACAGATTTCACTGTTTTTATGAATGGACATAAAGGAGAACTTAAGGTTTGGATTGAAGGACCAAATGACCCAGCCCTTGCAACAATTTTTGATAATCAAGATGGTACTTATAAAGTTGAATATACTCCAACCGAACCAGGTGAATATCATGTTAATGTTACAGCTGATGATATTCATGTTCCAGGATCACCCTTCATTGTAATTGTTCAAGAAAAGAGAGTTAGAACTGGACCAAGTTTAGGAGGAGAAGGAAAGATTCGTGTATTCTATACCACAACTTCCTCTTCTGCTGCAGTCAAACAAAATCAAAAGAAACTTCAAACTATTTTGGAAAAGAGAAACGTTCACAGAAGACCAGATTTTGAACCTTGGATTGCCCTCGATGTTGGTATGAATAGAGATTTTAGAGAAATGATTTTTGCAAAAGCTGGTAGAAGAGAACCACCTTTGATGTTTATTGATGATGAAATTGCTCCAACTTGTGATGAAATTTATAAAATGGAAGCTGAAGGCAAATTTGATGAACTTTTAAGATATATGCCAAAATATGATTAATTGAAATAAATAAATAAAAAAAACATTCTTTGATTATTTATATCTATCATTGAGTACCAATATCATTAATTAATTGGAATCCAATTAATTTGCTTATTGACAGTTTTTTTTTTTTTTTGGCCAATAAATAACCAAAAATAAAAATAAAAATAAAAATAAAAATAAAAATAAAAAAAATCTTGCGAAGTCTTAAAGGTTGAACTTTAACCAATCCCCAATTAACATATTCATTCATTTATTCTTTTACTCATTTATTCAATGAATTAACACTTCATAAAGTTCATTAATTCATGATAAAATTATTTTATTTTATAAATTTATAAAATTATATATAAAGTCTGTTTGTTTTTGTTTTTTTCTTCTCCTGAAATCGAAATCGAAAATCAAAGAACAACATCCAAAATCAAAAAAAAAGTCGATATCTTTTCTTATAAATCGAAACATTACAAAATGATTCAAAAAGAATTAAAATGTTTCTCTCTAAACTAACTAATCTTAATGATTGAAACAAAAAATCGATTTTTGAAATCGAAAATCGAAAAAAAAAAAAAATCTGAAATCGAAAAATTTGAAACTTCGTTGTTTTTGTTTTTTTTTTTTAATCAATAACTTAACATTTTAACGAAATCTATCATTTTATTTTATTCGATATAACTTGAAATTTTTTTATTTGAAAGATGAATAACAAACCAAAATATGGAGGAGGAGTAATTTGCTCTCAATGTGGAAAGAGTGTTTTCAAGGTTTGACTTTAAACTTATTATTGTTATAATAATAACTTTGTTCATTTAATATTTTATTTGTCAATTTTTAGGCTGAAGAAGATAACTATGATGGAAAGACATTTCATAAACTTTGTGCTATTGCATTTAAAAAAGAACAAACATTACAAGACAGAGATAAGAGACATGCTGAGTAAAATTCATTATTTTATTTTTATGATTATTTTGAAACTAATTTTTTATTTCTTTATAGATATGGAAAACAAGCTGATGTTCCAATCACAAAATAACTTTGTTTGAATTTAAAATGAAAATATAAAAGTGTCAATAATAATAGTTGAGAAAAATAAAAATATACATTGAAACACTGGTTTTTTTTATTCCTTTATTTTCTTTCTACTAACTCTATCCCTATCTTTGTCTCTATCTCTATCAAGGGAATGAAATTCTTGAGAATATGTTGCTGATAATCTTGATTTCTTTTCACTTTTTTCATGTCTCTTATAATGTTTGATATCTCCCATTGATGCAGCTCTTGGTAATGATTTATGAGAGTTGGGAAGATTTGTAAGATCATTCAATGCATTACTACTTTCTGTTTTTGAAAAAGTGTTTCCTTTAACTTTCTTAGGTGTTAAAGGTGGTGATGGTTCAGAAGCAAAGGGATTCTAAAGAAAGAAGAATTTTAATTTTAATTTTAATTTTTTTGAAAAGCAGTAAATTTGAAAAACTTTGAAGGAAAAAAAAAAAAAGAAATCGAATGGTACCAAAGAGAGATTAAGAGATGAGAATCTTGAAGGAGAACGTTCCAAATTTTGATGATTATTATTTGGTTGAAAGAACAATGAAAATGATTGACTTAATAATACGAAACAAAATAATAAGATTCCAATTAAAATTTGTAAAAATTGGTTTCTCATCACCTTTTTTTTTTTTGATAAAAAAAAAAAAATGAATTAACCAAAAATGAAAGAAAAGTAAGAAAAGTACTTGGTGTTCGAGTTGGTTAAATTTTTGTGTTACTTCAGCTGAGAATTCAAAGTGTTCCTTTTCAAGTTGGTAGACTAATCGTTCAACTTGATGAACTTCACTATCCTTAAAATATTACAAGAAAAAGAAGGATAAATTCGTTGGAGGAAAAAAAATGAAGATATAAAGAATAAATAAATAATAAATAAATAATACAAATTTGTATTTAAGATCATCTAATAATTTTACTTGTAATTGTATTACTTTTTCATGAGAAGTTTCATAAGCTTTTGTTATTATTGTTATGATTACTTTTTTTTTTTCAAAAAATAAAATAAAATAAAATCAATAAAAATAAAAATACAGATTATCAATTGATTAATTTGATCCTCAAAATATCTCTTTAAAAGAGAAACATTTGTTTCAACTTTCTTTAAATGATTTCCAATTTTTCGAAATATACTTTCCTATATAAAACATGATAGTAGAAGTTTTTTCTTTTTATCTTCAAAATAATAATAATAATAATAATAATAATAAAGAGGAACCTGTGTTTGTTTCTCTTCAGTTCCTAAATGTACAAAGGATGATTTTGGTCCTGTCACAACTTCTTGATGTTTTTGATCTCCTGAATTTATTTCTTGAGAATGTTGTTTTTGTTGATTACTTTTTGTTTGTTGATGATTTAAATCTTCTGGATTCTTTACATTTCCTTTAAAATCATTATCAATATGACCATTTTGTTGGGTGTCTTTAGAATTTTCAACCACTGGAGGTTTTGGAATCCTAATTTCCTCTTGAATGTGATTTTGAGAAGGTTGATGGGTTTCTTGATGAACATTTTCAACAACTATATCTTCTGATCCTTGTTTTGGTTCCTCAACAACTTGTTGAAAAGGTTTCTCATTATTTAATAAGAGTGAATCAAAAGCATCAAAAGGAAGAAGAAAATTGATTGAAAGACTCTCTGCAAGGAAAGTAATCTTTGAATCCAAGGTAGATAAAGCATCTGATAAAAATGTATCAGTTAATTCTTTTCCTCCTTCATTAAGTTCATCATTATCATTTTGATTAACATGTTCCTCTAATAAATTTTCAGTTGCTCTTCCATAAAGTTCTCTCATTTCATTTTGATAATCTTCCATCATTGTGATTCCGTGAACTCGAACTAAACTTATAGGACAGTAATATTCATTGTCATAAAAACTATGAATTTCAATTTTTATATACTTTGTCCAAATCAAAGGATTATCAACAGCAAAGATTTGATTTTCTCTAGTATTATCAGCTCTATATTTTTCAAGTAAATACCACTTTTCTGCTGGATAAACATCACTAACATAAACAGAGAAATCTTTGAAAACAGAAGAAAACAGTTCGAAATTTGACATAACTAAAGTATCGATTAAAATTGTATCACAAAGTTCAATAATGAACCATTTTTTTGCATCACATGGATTAAGGAAATATTTATCTCGACTTTCTTGGAGAATTGAAGAACATTGTGATGCCTCTTTGTTTGCTTTCAAAATTTTAGCACTACAATCAATGGAGGCTAAAAAAAAAATTTTTATTTTATTTTATTTTATTTTTATTTTTTTCACTTATTCTTAATTTCATTGAACTGAAATTGAGTTCAATAAGTAATCAAACAGAGATTTTTTTTGAAAAAAAAAAAGCAATAAATAAATAACTAAGCAAAACAAACCATAATTAAATCTTCCAACAGTACTTCCTTTCTTTGATTGCCTCCAAGTTGCAACACTTGTAATAAGTGGACTATCATCTTGTTCTTTTGACCAATCTTCAAAAGATAAAATCTGTAACTTCTTTTCAATTATTTGAGGCTCTTGTTTCTTTGCAGAGAACTGAAAAAGATCTTGAAAAAAGTATTCTTCTAAGTCTAAATTTAATGAAAATGAATCCTTCCATTCAATATTTGTTGGACATTCTTCAAGATGTTTCTCATTAGGAAGACACATAAAGTTTTGAGTGAACTTCTCAGTTGATATATAAGACTCTAAATAGTTTTCTTTTGGGATCACACTCTCATTCTCCAACAAAAATGCTAGTTTATTTGGTTTCATCCTCTCTTGAGTACTATTTACAATATGAATACAACAATAGCTAGGTAATAATACCAGTAATAAGAATAATAATACAAAAGTAGAATATAACATTTTTTTTTGAGTTCCTTTGTTAATAAATAATATGGACAAAGCTAAAAGGAAGGAGGGAAAGAGAGAAGGAGGGGAAGGAGTTGTCTCCTCGAAAAGACAGTTCAGTTTTTATAAAAGTCTACAAATTTAATGAAAGAATAGAAAGAAATGATTTAGTTAAAACTTTGAAATTGTGATTGAAAGAAAGAATATATTCATCAGTTCTTGAAAAAAAGAGAGTTTTAAAATTTTATCAGTTAGCTCTCAAGAATTAATTAATTGTGAAAAAAAAAAAAAAAAAAAAAAAAAAAAAAATTCAGAAAAGGAGATTGTCCTTTTCATCATAACAATACCAAAATTTTTTTTCTTTCAAAAGTCTTTTTTTTTTCAAAACTATAATATTGTGATTCCAACAAATTGAAATTAAAATTGAAATGAAGGTAATGCAATCCAGAAAATATAGGGATGAAGCTTTTTTTGTTGTTGGTTTTTTGTTAAGAAAATTGAATGTTGAATTAAAATTGAATGATCCAATAAAAAATATTCAAAATTAATCCTTCCTAATATTAATATTTTTCAATGGTCACATTATTCTAATGATTCAGAGTTTTCAATTGTTTGAAATCTCTTACTTTTTGTTTTTTTTTTTTGGAAAAGAAGAGAATTTCAAAAAAAAAAAATAATAATAATAAGAAATTAGAGTATTTAATTTGATGTGGGAATTGGGAGATCAAAAATTATTGGAAGTTGTTTTGGTCGATAATGCAATGTACAAATTGAAGCATTAATATAAGTTGTTACTCCATCCGTCGTAATTCCATGTGCTATATCAATTATTTAATTCATTAATTATTTTGATTCAAGGATCAAAATTTTCAATTATTTCAAAGTAATAATAACCTTCGTGAATGTGTCCAAAAATATGATACTTGGGTTTTATCCTTTGTTGAATATTTACAAGCTATAATTTTTTTTTTTTTTTTTGAAATCAAAATTTTAATTTTTTTTTTTTATTTCAAAAAAAAATTTACCAAGTCATAACATCCAGCTCTTTGATTATTGCTACATAAATCACCATGACCTAAAGGAGGTCCATGAGTAATTAAGACATCTGTTTTATCAGGAATTTTTTTCCAAACCTATGATTTATGATTTTTGTTTCAATATTAAATATCAAATGTTAAAGACTAATTTTGAATAATATTTACAGCTTCACAAGGTTCACCACGAGGAAGATTAAAAGCCCATCCATAAAATTCAGGTTGCCTTTGTTTATATATTTGATGTTTTTTTAAAAAAAAGAGAAAGAACAAAAAAAGAAAAAAAGAAAGAAAAAAGAGAAAAAAAATGCTACCAAGGTGAACCATATATACTTATGCCTTCTATTGTAATACTTGAATCTTCAAGATATGTTATATTCGGATGGTTAATGAGCTTTGATCTAACCTCTGAAACATCATGCATTTCGCGATGTCCAAATCGTTTCCAAGTTGAGGGATAAGATTCAACATCAAATGTTAAGTCATGATTTCCAGCAATAACTAGAAAAAGTAAAGAAAGAAAAAAAAAATGAATCAGAAAAAAAAGAAAAAAGAAAAGAAGAAAAAAAAAAGAAAAGAAAAAAATTCAAAGTTTACTAATTTTGTATTTGAAATCTTGAGTATCTAAATAGTTAACAAAGCCATCAATATCTTCAGGAAGACCAACATTAGAAAAATCACCTGCATGAATTAATACATCTCCTTTGGGAAGATCCAATCCATTTGTGAGTGTATGAGTATCAGAAATACAAACAAACCTTATTATTATTATTTTATTAATTTCAAAAAAAAAAAAACTCAAGAACAACAAATGAAAGAAGCTAACAAAAAAGAAGAAATTCAATTCAAAGAAAAAAACCTTAAATGTCCTTCTTTCAATGGTTCATTAAGAGGAATTGGTTCAACAGTTCTATGAACTTGTGATTTTTTGATTAACTCCCATGTCTCTGTTGGATTCAATGATAAGTTTTGACCTTCATGTGTATTTCTTGACATTAGAGTTGTTAAGCTCTTTAATCTTTGAAGCATTACAAACTAAATACAGTAGGAAGTATAAAGGATAAAGGATACAGGGAAAGACAAATCTAAACACAGAACAAAAATAATCAACTTTTTTATTTTTATTTTTGATTTTTATTTTTTTCGCCATTTTTTTTCTTTTGTTTTTGTTTTTTTCTCTGCGTCATTGTTTTTTTCTTTTGACTTTTGATTGTTTCAGAAAAATCAAAGAAGATGAGACTTATATTTACAAATCAGGTCAAACGAAAGGGTGTAAGGCACAAAGCAAAGTGTATAAATGTTTAAACAACTTGTGTGAAAGTGAGACTAGTGGGAAGAATAGAAAAGTATTGGCAAATCAATAATTATTAAATGGCAAAGTTAGTGATTATTAGACATGGAGAAGCAGAACATAATACCAAAGGGATTCTTAATTCTGATGTTAAAGAAGGAGAGAACTATCCTTTGACTCCAAAAGGTGAGTCTGACACTTTGAAAACTGCAAGAGAATTGAAAGACCTTGGATTGACTGATCTTACTATTAATGCTGTTTATGTTTCACCTGTTCGAAGAACTCAACAAACTGCAGAGATTATCATGAATGAGTTAGAGATCTCAAAAGAAAAGAAACAAATTAATGAGCTGTTGGTTGATATTAGCTTTGGGGAATATGAAGGCAAGCACTTTTCAATCTTTCAAAAAGAGGCAAATGATGACTTTTGGGAACATTTCAAAGCTTCTGAGTATGGAGGAGAGACAAGTCTTCAAGTTCGTGAGCGAGTTAAAACATTTATAGGACAATTAGCTGCTAATTTCTCTGAAACAAACAAAGAAAACAACATTCTAATCATCACTCATGGATCTCCAGCAAAAGAATTAGTTGCAGTTTTAGATGGAAAGGAAGGCATAGTATCAGATCCTAAACTTGATCCTGCAAGTTATATTGTAAAAAGTATTCCTCATCCTCAAGCCTTTGATGGAACCCAAAAGTTTTAAAAAAAAAAAGATTTTGATCTTATGGATATTTAAATAAATAGAAATGTATCTATCTTGTTTTGTTGTTATTTTTTTGTTCAATTTACCAAAGTTTCGTTTTGCAAAAAAAAAAATTCATGATTCAACTCCAGATATTGCACCAACTTCAGAAAAATGTGGATTTGTTTCAAAGTGTGTCACCTTCTAACATTCCTTCAAAAAATCTTTCAACTTGAATTTTTTTACAAAATCTGAACATCATTCCTCTTACACACATTAGAGATTATAGAAGAAGCAAATATGGGTTCTCGACATCTTCCAATTGGTAGCATTATTGCTTATACTGGAATTATTATTGCAATTATTCTTTGTGCAGTATCTTATGGAACAATATTTCCTCAACTTTTACATTATTTTCCAGCAATGAAATGGATTATGGTGAAACAACTCTTGGAATTTTTATTGATTTTCTCTGGTATTGTTGGATTTGTTGAATTAATTTCTTCACTTTTTGTGAAAAGAAGAGTCAAAGAAAATCAAAGAAGTGCGAAATGGATTCGTTCAATGAGGTATTAATTTTTTATTTTTTTTTTTCTGAAAAAAGAAAATGAAACGAAAATAAAATGAAAATGAAATGAAACAAACTTCAATTCGAAATTCAAAAAATAGACACTTCTCTTCAACGACAGTTCAAGGCATCATTGTTCTTCTAATTTATGTAAATTTAATTTTAAGCATTGCAATCTTTGGATGTATATCAGCATTGGCTCTGGTTCGAATGGGATTTGGAAATGTATGTAATTCAATACCAAATAATGGAACTAAAGATGATATTTGCTTCGACTTGAGACCCTTTGGAGGAATTCCTATTCATTGTGATGAAGAATATACACTCTTTTGTTTACAATGGAAGCAACAAATGCTAATGACATTACTAGCTTCAGGTTCTGCAGTTCTTTGTTTCTCAAATCTGATTATGCTCGGTTGTTCTGTAGGAAACTTTATGCGTTACAAGCATCAAATTGTTGTTCGTGTTACAGAAAGAAAACTACCTTTAAGAGAAATTGAAGAGGAAGTTCAAGAAGGAGTTGATCTAAACGATTGAATATAAGAAAAGATAAAAGTTAAGTGTACATAACAATATAATATATATTTCAAGAATTAATTCATTATTATTAAAAAACATCCTTTCTACAATTGTCTTTTACTTCTTCCATTTTGTTGGATCGGATTTGGCATCAATTATAAACTTTATTTCAATCAACAAAAATTTTCTTTTTCCTTTTTCCTTTTTTTTTTTCTTTTAGCCTCCCGAAACCACAAAGCTCCTCTTTGTTATTTTTTTTTTCTTTAAAACTTTTCTTTTCAATTTTTTTCTTTTCGATTTTCTTTCTTTTCAATTAACATAAAAATAAAAAAATAAAAATTTGAAGTTCCTTCATCTTTTAGGATGGAAAACCTTCAAAAGTAATACCCGTTCTTGAAAGGGTCTGCATAATGTTTTTGATATTCAAGATTAATTCTTTGCGTAGGAACCAACAAAACTCCTCCTCTTTGTTATTTTATTGGAGAATCAAATGAAGCTGCATTCAGCAGTGAACGGCGAATAAAAGAGTAACGGACTCTATCGAATGCTTGTGCTCAATATTATATCAAAAAGTACCTTTCCTTCTATTTTTTTTTTTTTTTTTAAAAAAAAAATAAAATAAAAATAATATAAACCAATAAATAGAGTGCACTCTATTTGAAAATATTTGAACCCAATGATAGAATACAAAAATCAGAAATACTAACATCAAAGGTATATATTATTATTTTTTTACATTATTTTTTTAATTCTTTTTATTCTTTCTATTCTTTCCTTTCCATTTTTTTTCTTTCTCAAATGTCATTGTTTTGAAGGTTGATCCAAAGAGTGTTTTAAGTGATTCTTTTTCCTCTTCGGAATAATCTAATCTATTGACATAGGTCATGAAATCTTGGATCTCCATGGGAGGCCTGTGATGAACAACATCATTCCTAACTTTCTTCATCCTGAAGAGCAACTTCCAAGGAATTGTAATCCTTTTTTTTTTTTAATTCTTCTTTTACTTTTCTTGATTTACCAATTAATTTGTTTGCTGCCTCTCTAATGGCAACATGAGCTTCAAAAATTTGGAGCCTTTGAAACTCTGGATCGTTTCTAGGATTTGGATTTTTTTCCTTGGATTCCTTCAAATAAAAAGGTTCGGCTTCTCAGAGAGCAACATATTCTTCAAAGTCTTTAGAGTTTCTCGTTTCTGTGAGGATTAAAATTTAAAATTGTATATGAGAAAGTAAAATATCAAATAAAATAAACCTTGAGTACATTCATTGTCTTCAACTGAATTACTTCTTGTTTTATTAATTTAATTTTTATTTTATATTTTTATTTTTATTTCTTTATCAAATAAATAAAAGAACAATTCCCACACTCAATCAATCAAGAGAAAAAAGTAAGCTTTTATGGCATGATTTTTCAAAATGTCAGATGACAAAAAAAAAATCAAAAAAAAAAAAAGATCTCTGGTGAGGCGAAGAACACTCCTTTGTAAAACATGTTTAGACTGAGATAATAATGATACAACAGAAGTTATTTGGATTAGATTTGGTCTTTCTATTCTTTCCTTTCCATTTTTTTTTCTCTCTCAAATGTCATTGTTTTGAATGTTGATCTAAAGAGTGTTTCGAAGTAATTTAATTTGTTTGCATAGGTTGTAAAGTGAGTAGTTCTTTCCTTTCCTTTTCTTTTTTTTCTTCTGCTTTCTTCTTTCTTCCTGAAATATTTGAACCCATTTTTCCAATAGAAATATGTAACAATCAGAGATATGAACTCTCCTGTGGATCAATGCATTTCCTTTTTTCCCCAGTTGATTGAGGATTTTCCAAGGTACTTCAATGTTGTTTTCTTTGAGTTCTTTCCTCTTCTCTTTAATTCCTTGAAACAATCAGAAATACTAACAACAAAGGTATATTATTATTATTATTATTATTATTATTATTTTGCATACTAATTTTTCTTAAAAATAGTTGCCCCATATTTTTTGAGGTCTTCCTTTTCTTTTTCGTTATATTGCAGCGTCTCCAAATGTTTGGAGAAGTCCTCCATCTTCATAGGAGGTTGCCAATGGACCACTTCGTTTCCATCTTCTCCTATTTTTCTGAGTAAATCTCATAGGATTGTAGCATTTTTTTTTAGCTTCAGTTTCCTAATTTTTTTTATAGATTTGAGTTCTCGCCTCCCTCAAGGCCACTTCAGCTTTAAAAATTCGAAGCTCTTGAAAAAATCTGGTGGCCTCTCTCAAGACAACTTGAGCTTCAAACATACTTAGTTTTCTTAGCTCTTCAAATTCGTTTCGATGAGGTTTGGAATTTAAAAGTGAAACTTCAAGAAACTTTTTCAAGTGTAGAGAGCAATTTTCTGAAAAAAACTTTGCAAAAAAAAATAAATAAATAAATCAATAAAGACATAAAACTAAGACAAAATTTTAATTCTTCTTTCATTTTTCATTACAATGCATTGTTGATTTTGACTTTTTGATTTTTTGATTTTTTGATTAAATTTTGTTTGAAGGCCAAAGAGAGAAAAATCAAAAATCAAAAAGTCATATTTTTGAAAATAGAAAAGAAAAAGAAAAATGGAGGTATGTTTTACCCTCTTATCAATTATATATCTTCCCTAGGACCTTCCCTATAACCTCCCCTTGTGATCTCCCCTATTGATTACTTATAACCTCCCCTATGACCTCCCCTATTCTTTTCAATAAGTAAATCAATTATTATAAT
>Ga0209960_1002825_pt1 | contig 16302 bp, 14 predicted proteins | sample ThiBiot_500_plan_2_FD_183947 | JGI IMG/M metagenome (GOLD analysis project Ga0209960, IMG submission 183947) | Wastewater bioreactor microbial communities from Cape Town, South Africa - Thiocy_expt_500_plan (SPAdes) | ecosystem: Engineered > Bioreactor > Thiocyanate-remediating >...
TTGAATCCAAAAAATGTTGTAGTAAGCGTAGAAATAAGATGAATACAAAATAGAAAGAAGTGAAAAAGAAGTTAGAGAAGGCAATGACAACAAAAAAAGTATTTTTCAAAGTACTAACCTTTTTTTTAAATACATTTGATGATTTTTTTTTTCGTATTCAAATATATAGTTAATATAAAATGGAAGAATTTAAAAAAAAAATAATTGAAAGAGGAAAACGTTGTATTATCACTGGATCATCTTATCCTCTTGTTGTTGTATATATAACTCCTATTATAAATGAAGCAGATAGATATGATATTGATAATGCTTTACTAATGGATCCTACAATGGGAGCATTATTTAAAAATAAAGATATAACCATTAACACAAAAAATAATAAAATAGAAGTTAATGAAAAAGATAATATTACCACCCCCATAGAAAGGAAGATTAGAAATAGTCGTGTATTTTTAGGTCATAGTTTAGAAATATATTCAAATTTTGAAATTAATGACAAAATGAAAAATAATTTACATCAACATAATTATGCATTTAAACAAAAACAGAACATGGATAGAATAAAAGAACTAAAAACAAACATTGAAATGATTGAGGGAAGTATCAAATATAACAAAATAGAGATTTGTAATTTAGAGAAAAAAAACAAAGAATATGAAGAAGAATGTTTAAATTTAAAACATATTTATGAATCTGAATATGATATTTATTTTGATTCTGATTCTGATTCTTGTTATGATATAAAAATTAATGGAAGCCAAGTTAAACTCACTTAATGATACAGAAGCATTTATTTATAATACAAATTACAATACATTATCATCAATAATAATGTATTTAATTAATGTTTTTTTTCTTTGTCGCGCCGACAGATTATTTTTTTTTCTTTGTCGCTCCGACAGATTTTTTTTTTCAACTTTTTTTTTTGTTTTCTCGACACCTTTGAACCCTCATTCTAGTTAGCCTTTTTTTTTTCTCTTCTGGTGTTTCATTCAATGTATTCATATCATTTAATTGTTTAATTTCCTTTTCCATTTTTTCAATTTTTTTTTTGTGTTTATCATCATAAAATTTATCATATCGTTGTTGATCAGTTAAATGACACTCTGAAATATTGAAAGTTGCTTTTTTTTGTGTTTGTTCATTATCTTCAAATAGATACTCTTTATTATCGAACTCTTGGACATCTTCAATTGGTTGCTCTGGTTCTGGTCTTTCAATGTTTAATAGTTTTAGGATATCATCGTCAACATAATTATACATTTTGTCTTTTTTTGCTACAAGTTGGACATGCTTTAATAATAATTCAGTGTTTAATTGATATGTTGTTGGCTCTCTAATTCTTTTTTTGTTTATCCACTGTCTTTTTCCTGCAATTGAAGTAAATAAATGATTTGCTATATGGTTATATCCTTTTGCTAAAATTTCAAATAAATCACGATTTGATGTAATAGGTGTATTTCGTTTAGCGTCAGGGAATGTTTTTAAATATGCTTTTAAAATTAAGTTGTCTTTATCATCATAAGGTGTTTCAACAATGTCTGAATATTTAACATAATCAATACCAAGTTTCGAAATGTTTAATTTTTTTTCTATTTTACGAAGGAAAGCAACTTTAGCAATTGAAGATGATAAAATATGACATGATAAATCATTTTTTGTTTTTTCATTAACATCATAATTAAATGCTCTATCAGTGCTTATAATGTACTTAAACAATAAATGATTTTTAAATTTATGATCATCAACAACAATGTCATAAATAAATTCATCATCAATTAAATAACTAAGTGAAATACTCAAAATTTCACATCTTTTTTCAAGCAAATATTTTAATGTTATTTGGTCATCAGTGTAATAATCATCATGTATACGATCATTGATAATATCATCAATATTAATTTTGCGTTCATCATCTGAATTAAATAAAATATCATGTACATTTTTATTGTCAACATCTAAATATGATAAATCATCTAATTTGAAGCCTTTATATTTCAAAATTGTTTTAAAATGAGATTCAAAATGTGAATTTAAAACATTTTCATTGTATGCGTTGAGATAATAAAGTTGTTCAATTAATGTTTTATTTTCCTGATTTTCCTTTTTCCAATCAAAAATGTTCAATTGTAATAAATAATTTTTATGTATTTCATGATCGTCAATTAATTCGTCCAATGTTTCATAAACTAATTTGTCTTTTGAACCTCTTTTACCAACATCAATACAATAAAACAATTCATGTAATAAACGTTGTCTTGTTAATTGTTGTACAACTTGTATAGGGTCAATTGTTCGATATCTATCATCAATAAAAACAAAAACATCGCTGGGTGAAATATTGTAATCCAATCCATAAACAATTTTTGGAGAGTAAAAAACAAAATTATCTTTCCATTTTGTTACATCTATATTTTGCCCTTTTTCAGATGTATGAACAACGAAACGATTTTTTAAATCATCAATCCTAACTTTTTGTAATACATCATTTAATAAAGAAACAGTGTTAAAACAAGCAATAAAATGTTTATCATTATTGATGTACTCTTTTAATTTATCAATCATTGAATTTAAACCCATTTTGTGACCTAAAATATCGTTGTAATGTGTAATAGGGTTATCAATAAATTTCATTGTATTAATTGGTCTTAAATTATTAAAAAAAAGAAAAACCAAATCGGATATATCAGCATCAGTACAAATAATTGTATCAGCTGTTTTTATCATTTCACATAATGTATTAAAGATGAAGATTCTTTTTTTGTCTAGTGTGTCAGATGTTAAAATGTAACGAATTAAACTATTTACTTCATCAATGTAAATATTAACACCAGATAAATCATATATCCCTTTATCATTTTTACAATATTTTTGTAATGAATCAATGCAAACAATAGAACTTGATTCAAAATTTATATATCCGCATACTTGATAATCTTGGTATTGTAATTTATTGTCTTCAAAGTTTTTTTTTTGTTGTTGTAATAAACTAATACGTGAGCCAATGGATACAATAGGTTTATTACATGATGCTAAATATTTAAAAGCGTTTGTTGTTTTTCCAGTTCCTGTATCTGATTTAATAATAATTGTTTTAATATGATTATCAATGTAATGATTAAATTGTTTTAAATATTTTGGTTTATTATTAATTGTTTTATCTAAATCATTAGGTGTTAATAATTGATGTTGACAAATGATATTTTTTTTATCAATTGATTGATAATCAAGATATGTTTTAAATGGTTTCAATTTATTATTTGAAATATGAACTAAATAATTAATATTGATACATAAATTGTTTTGATCCCATAACTTTAAATTATTTTCGAAATCATAATTGGCTCCTTTTTTGCTGAATTCGTCCCATATGTTTTTGCTAAATGATTGATTAATTGATTTCATACATGATGTAAAAATTGCCCATTTTGTATAATCATTAAAATAAATTGTATCCAAACCATTTAATAAATACATCAATTGTTTTTCAGTGACATTGTATTTAATTTTTTCATTAACATCATTATCCAAAATAATTGTTTCTTGTACTTTTTCGACTTTTTCATTAACTTTTTTATTTTTTTTTGTTTCATCACTAATTTTTTTTTGTTTCTCTTGAATTAATTCATTTAACCACATAATCAATGATTCAGGCATGTCAATAATAGGCGATTCAGTGTTTACAAATTTGTAAGAAACGTTATTAATGGTTGATGGTTCACATACAATATAACCACCTTCAGCTCTAATATCAATTGTACAATATCCAAAACCTTGTTTATTTTTGCCATTAAAAAAGTATGGTGCATGATTAAATAAATAATGTAATCCTCCTGTTGGTGTATTTTGTTTTAATGTTTGAGGTTCTCCATATTTCATAATGTATTCGTTCCATTTTTCGATACCTTTTATTTGTCCATCTTTTGCTTTATTGTCAATGTCTAACACTGTTAAATTATTAACTTTTCCAGTAACAATACCTTTATTTTGATCATTAATTACAGCAACAGATTTTTTCATGTTTTGCCAATTACATAAAATAGGTTTTTTATCATTCTTGACAAGAGGCATTGTAATTAATTTATCAAATCGTTTTTTTGATTCATATTTTGACATTTTTATAAATTCTATATATTTATATATATATATATAAGTATATAAAATATTTCTTTAAGTAACTTAATGTCAAATAAAGAAAAATTAAGAAAACTATAGTAAAAAAAAAAAAAATAAAGGTAGTACTTTTTTGAATACATTTTTTGTTGTCGTTAAAATGAAAATCATGGAGTATAATAAAAAAAAAAGTGAGGGTTTGGTGTAAAAATATCAATGACAACAAAAAGAGTATTCAAAAAAGTACTTTTATTTTTTTTAATTATTCTTAATGTATAAAAAATGACTTAAAGAAATAATTATATAATATTAATATATATATAGTTTTATTAAAGAATGGTTAAAAAAAATGAAGATTTAACAAAATATGTTACATGTGAATGTGGACAATTAATTTATAAATCAAATTTAGCAGGACATAAGAAAAGGAGAGAACATAAGAAGCGTATGGAATCAATGAAAGAAGTTGAGGAAGCACCTATTAATGTTGATGAAAAAAAGGAAAAAATAAAAAATGATTTATATGATTTATTTATGCAATATAAAGAATTATTATTAATTGAATGATGTTGATATACAATTATTTTGATAAGTATATATCAAATAAAAAAAAAAAAGTTGAATCATCCACTCTTGACAAATTCGCTTTTTTTGCTTCCACAAACGGCACAAGTTCCTTTAATCATTGATCTACCATTTTTTGAAACTGTTTTATGTTCATCTTTGGTATCTGTCTTTTTTTTACACTTTAAACAATAAATCATATTTATTATTTATATCTATATTATATATTATATTTAGATTTTTTATTTTATTCAATTGTTTTTTTGTTTTTAATATGCACAATTTTTTTTTTATCATCAATAAATACATCTATCTGTTTTTGACTTTGTATGATGTATGGATAATAAAAAATAATTTTTTCAATAATGTAATCCAATGATTCATAATCAGGTACTTTTTTCATACTTTTTCTAAGCCTATTACTACCGAAAATTACCTCATAAATGTCATTTGAATTTGTTTTAATAAAATTAATAAATTTCTCCCTGTCATCATTAATTTGATCTGTCATATTTGTTTATTACTATATATTTATTATATATATTTATTTTATATATTTAAACATTAAAATAAATTTTTAATTTTATTTTCGTTTTCAATTGATGGGTAAGGTGTAAATGATAAAATGAGATCAGATAATTTATGATTGTTCATTAATTGATTTAAAATGTATACGCAATAATAGCCACACATAATAGAGTCCCCATATTGAATTTCGCTTGTATTACGTTTAATTTTTTTACCAGATGTTAATAAATAAGTTTTTAAATTTTCGGGTGGAGGTAATCCATATGAATCAAAATAAAGCACATATTCGTTTTCAGGTGGAGAAGAGGAGTTAAAATAACAAACCCAATGTGTTCCCTGACTATCATGATTATCAAAATTGACAATACCCATCTCATTATCATTAATTTGTGTAGGTAAATCATCTTTTGCAAATACTCCTCTAAAATTATCATATTTTGATAACATTGCTTCTAATTCAATGTTTGATAATGGATGATAGTCAGTTAATGCTATTTTGATTTTGTTTTTTTTCCTTTTCCTTTTCCTTTTCCTTGAACAAATAAACCTTTACCGCCTGCTCTTTCTCTTTGATGTTTTGCGAACTCTTCTTTAGTCATTCCTAAACATTCGGCTGTATATGCTCGACATTGAGTTTTAGGCTTTTTAACATTTGATAAATTTGATGCTTCCTTCCATTGTTTCAATGCATTTTTACCTATATCTTTACTGATATCATAGCCACCTTTACCTTGTAAAAATAACCCATTACCACCCTTTGAACCATGAAGGAATAATCCCAAACCTTCAAGTGTTCCACCTCTCATAGCATATTCCATAATTTTGTCATCATCCCAATTGAGACCATATTTTTTAACCATTCCTTTTATCCCAGCAATTTTCAATACTAAAGCAGTGTCATTGTAAGCATTCTTTTTTCCCTCATTCATTTGTTTTATGAAATCATAAGTACCATCATTTTGTTTTTTAACAAATCCTTGTTCTAAACTATTGTCAATTAATCCAGTAATATTACCAACAACATTAGCGCCGGCATTTGAACCAGAACTAACAGCATCACTAACTAATTGCCTATCAACAGCACCACCAAATTTACACATATTACAACCTCCTCTTTGACAATTGATACATCCACCATCTAAAACTCGCATCATTATATCATCATTAGACCATTTTAATCCTAATTGATCCCTCATTTTTTTCAAATTTTCAAATCTTTGGGCTTGCATTCCCATTTTTGTAGCTTGTGCCATCATATTCATTTTAGCTTTTTGAGCATCAATTTCACCAGTTAAATATTGTTTTTCATTTTGTCTATTCTTTTGATTTTGAATAGTGCTTGAAATTGAACCAAATATATTTGCTACACCATCTGAACCAGCTTTAATACCTTCTAAAACGATGCTTGGGTCAAGTGCTCCACCTTCAAAATTACCAATTGATTTATGTTTTTTAACTTGACTCTCTGAAAATGTAATATCACAACCAACACCTTTATCTTTTGATTTTTCAATTTTATTAATTTGTCTTTGTGTTAATAAAAAATGGTCTGACCCTGACAAATCCGAATTATTTAATCTAAATGTAACTTCGGTCTTGTTTCTCATTGCTTTTCTAAATTCATTTCTTTGAAAATCGGAAACAGATATACCATATGAACTATATGACATTTTTTTTTAATTTATAATATTAGTTTAGAAAATAATATTATAGCAAATAAATATTTAAAATGCAATGTTTATTCATCTTTAATTGTAATAATTTCATCATTTGCTATTTTTGATATATGAGCACTCAAACCCAATCTATCTAATTTAGCATATATTTTTTTTAACATCAATTGATCATTTAATAATACCATTGGGCTCATTGTTGTATGTTTTCGTTCTTCCAATATTTGGGCAATTTTTACCATATCTTTGACATCACCTATAACCACATCTTCAGCAGGAGCCTTTCTATTTGTGGCATTTTGTGTAATTATTATATTTCGTTGAGGTGAAAAAACCATTTTTAACTTATCTATATTAATAATCGAGAAAATAAATTATTCAATATATTTTTTAAATATTTTTTTATGTTCATCTTCATCTATTGCATCCAATTCCAATAATTTGTCAATAATTTCACTAATCATATTTTTATCAGCAATTGTAATTTTTTTCTTTTTTGTCAATTTTGATAAATTTGTGACTAATTCATCAGGTGAAGCAAATATAACTTTACCACCATTTAAATCATTTGATTTAATTAATTTTGATTTACTTTTTAATTGTGAAGGGTCAATATCGCTTAATTTTACTAATTTATTAAAAGTTTCAATTGCATTATCCGAATATTGTTTTTTTGAATTAAATTTTTTTGTTAAAATGTCAAAAGTGTCTGAATCAATTTTTTTACTCATAACTTTTTTATTTCCTTTGTAAACTTCCAATTTTGAATTATTTTGTAATTTATCCATATCAATATTTAAATTACCAAACATACCATCATCATTTATTTTATATCCTTTTCCTTTTTGATTTAAATATGCCATTGGTTTTTCATATTCGACATATAAAGGTGCTGGTAATCCATAATTTAAATCAAATCCATTACCTTGTTGATTTATTGGTGGTGGTAATTGAGGTAATTGTTGAGGTGGTGGTAATTGATTCTGTTGTGCTAATTGAAATGGTGTAAAAAGGTAATTGTTATCGCTATAATGATTCATAATATGATTATCATATTGAAAAAAATCATTCGAATCATTTAAACGATCCATATATCGATTTCCATTATTCGAACCACCTACACCTAAACCAATAACTACATTTGGATCATATAATAAGGCGTTAATATCCTTAATTTTTTGTATTTGTTTAGGTGTTAAATGTACAATTCCTCTGTTATAATCATCAATTAATTTGTAATAAGGTATTAATTGGTTATTGTAACTTTTAACTTTTTGTTTATTAATCAAATCTGATTCTAATTTATTTAAAATTCCTTCTTCACCTGTCGATAAACTTTTTTGTTGTGCTAATCTTGTTTCATTATTTGCAAAATTTAGGGCTTCTTTTCTTATTTCATCCTCCAATAGAACATCTACATTTTGGTTAGCGTATGCATTTGCTATTTTACGTTCATCTATCAATTGATTTATGTCTGCTCCTGTTTTTTTTAAATCATTGACTCGCTCATTAGCATAATCATTTATCACTTTATTTTTTACTCTTTGTAAATTAGATGGCGATAATTTATTAATTCTATCTTTTTCTAAATCTACATAATGATTATATAATATTTGATGTGATGCTCCGTAATCTTGTTGTGTGTGTATTGGTGTTCTCTTTATTGCTTCTATTAATCCATCTTTTTGTATTTTATTTATTTCATCTGCTGTAGGTGTTCTTCCAAGTTTCAATAATTCCATATTTTCATAATTTTGTGCTTGATCATGTAAATCATTTTGGTATTTTGTTAAATTGTTTTGATGTATTTGTGCTTCATCTAATGTTTGTAAATCGGGTAATTTATTATTTAATTGTTGTCTGAAATATGGTTGAAGGCTCAACTTTCCTTGTTTTTTATCAAAAGGGATAAGATCAGATTGTCTTACTCCAGCATCTGAAGTTCGAAGGTAATCTGAAATTTCGATTAATTTATCAAGTTCAGATTCTGTTAAAAGTAATCTTCCTGAATGATAATTGTTTAGGATATCATTAAATTTTTGAATATTATTTGTATTAACAGTGTATTGATCCTGTGCATCATCATACAAACTTTTGATAACAGATGTTTGATCAGGTGTTAATTGTGTAGGAGGAACATATACATTATTGTTATTTACATTTGATGTTGATATTCCAGTTGAATTTCCTACATTTGGAGTTGTTGAATTTCCTACATTTTGGTTTGTTTTTCGTAGTGTAGTACCTTGTAAAATTTGTTGTAAAAGAGAAGGTGGTTGTTGTTGTTGTTGTTGTTGTTGTTGTTGTTGTTGTTGTTGTTCTGGTGGTGGTGGAGGTGGAGGTCCTTGATTTTGATTTAATGACGTATTGCTAACATTATTATATGAATTTACAATATTTGTTATCATATTTTGTTGTTCATTAGTTAATGTATATACTCCTTGATTACCAGCAGTTACAATTTCGGTTACAATGTCCATATCATCATTTGTTGGGTTATTACCATTTAAAATATTTTGTTGTAAATATTGTAAAAAATTGATTTCATCGTTTGGTAGAGGGATACTATTTAAGTTATTTAGAGGTGGAGGTGGAGGAGGTGGAATATTATACTGTGGATTAACAACTACATTGTTAGCATCATTTACATTTTGTAGAGGTGGAATATTATGTCGTTGTTGTAAAAGTGGATTAACAAATTCATTAGTATTTTGTAGAGGTGGTACATTATGTTGTTGTTGTTGTTGTAAAAGTGGATTAACAACAACATTATTATCATTTTGAATAGGTGGTACATTACGTTGTTGTTGTAAAAGTGGGTTTTCAAATTCATTAAATTCATTATCATTTTGTGATGGTAATTGATAGTAGCCATATTGTACATTATCATCTGGTTGCACATTTTGATTTAAATTTTGTTGTGGGATGTATTGATTCATATTTTGATATAAGTTAGGATCATAAACATCATTTGAAATAGGGATAACAGTAGGAGGTGATTTATTAAAATAATTGTTTACTAAATTTCTATATTGTGCTACTTCTTGACTTAATAGCACTCTATCAATATCTTGATCAGTTGCAGGAATAGGCACATCTAAACCTCTACTATGTGTTGATGGATCAACTTTATTTAAATGTTGATTTAATCGTAATCTATTTAAAATATCATTGTATTTTTTATATTCATTAAGTGTTTGATCAATTGTAACATTATTTGTTTCATTTTGTAATTTTTTTGATGCTAACATAACTTTCAATCGATCTTTAACAACTTTCCCTTTCTTTACTTTTTTTTGATCAATATAATTCAAAAATTTTAATACATCGTCAGGTGTTGCATCATTTAAATGATTTGACATATCTATATAATAACTTTATAAAAAAATAATAAAATTATCAAAAGTTATCAAAAGTTATCAAAAATTATCAAAAATTATTAAAAACTATTTTTCTAAAATCATATTCATTTTAATACAAAGCTAGTACTTTTTAAAATACATTTTTTGTTGTAGTTGATTTTTTTATCTTGATTATTATTATTTCAAATTCCTATAGTTTATATTTTAAAACATATGACAACAATTTTGGTATTCAAAAAAGTACTAAATTCACTTTTTAATGCTTTTCAACAACTTTTTTAATTTACTGATTTCTGTTTTAATTTCCTTTGAATTATTACCTGCATCAATTGAACCCTGTAATAATTTTAATCGATGTTCTATTTCTTTTTTTGATGTATATATTTTGATTCCATTACCTCCTTGGTTTGGTGTTTGTGGTGCATTTCGTGCTTGTTGATGTTGTTGAACTACATTCATCAAAACATTACGATCAACACGCTTTCTAGGTGGTGTATTAATACCTTGTTGTCGTGCTGTTTTGGGTGTCAATGTTTCATTCCGTAATATGTCTGGATCAATATTATTATCAAAAAATTTTTTAATCAAATAGAATTTATTATTAATGACTTTATTATTCTTAATCTTATCAAAACGTTCTTTTGTATAACCTATTTTTTTCAAAATGATATAATAGTTTTTTATATCATCATCTGTTACTTCATTTTCTTTAACCTCTTGTTTGACCAATAATTTTAATAATCCACGTGTTATATTATTCATTTCAAAAACAAGATTGGTTGTATTTTTATCTTTATATATTTTTAATATTCCTCTTTCAAGATCACTATATTTAATAAAATGTCCTTCTTGTTTGAACAATGTTTCATCATTAATATTTTCATTCATTTTAACAAAGGTTGATGAAATATTACCATAAGCGTGTGTTGTTTTAAGTATTTTCGCTAATTCATTATCTACTTTTTCAATTGAATCTATTTCTTTTTTTAATTCATCAATGATTGTCTGAAGCTCATTTATTTTTGTTACATTTTCTGTATTACTTCCAGGAGCACTATTATTTATTTCAATTTTTAACTCTCTTATTTGTGCACTAATTGCACCATATAATTGAAGTAATTCCTCTTTTTGAATCTTAATTATACTTTCATGTTCTGCTCTAATGTGACCAATTATACCATTTTGTGTTGTTTTAATTCCTTCAGTAATATTATCGTGTGTTCTTTGTATTTTATCACGCGTAGCATTATGTTCCCTCTGGATTTTATTGTCGATATCATTTTTATATATTTTTACTTGGTCTGATAATGCTTTAATTTGATCCGATAAATCTTTTATTTTTTCACCTGGAGATTGAGGTATTTTTTTACTTATTTCATTTGCAAAAGGTACACTCATGATATTAGCTTTTTGTAAATCCATTTGAATGTTTAAAGGTAAATTTCGGAAATAATAACTTTTTTGATCTTCAGGAGCGTCATGATATTCCTTTAATAATTTTTCTGTATTAATCCTATCAGCTTCTGATTTACCAAGGTAATTATACAAACTTTTTGACATTGAATTTGTCAACTCATAATCACCAGTAACCCTATTTAATATAACTGATTTCATATCTGTATTTAATTTATTCATTTCAGAAACCATTTTTTTTTGTTCGGCTATTGGTTTTCTTTTACCTAATATGTATATCGGTCTCCTCAAAAAATAATTTAACCTTTTATTTTTTATCATTATATATTATAAATGGAGATAATAAACTTAGATAAATTATATCCAAAAAAAAATAAAATAAAAGTAAATGAATTAGCTCCTGAACAACCATTTCGTATGTTAATGATTGGTTCCTCTAATTCAGGTAAAACAAACGTATTAATTGATTTATTGTTGCGATATTTGGTATACGATAAATTATATATATATACTAAACATATACATCAAGATAAATATAAAATATTAAAAAAAGTAATTGATAGCATTGAAGAGAATGAAGATTTAAAAAATTATGCTGATTTTCCTATTGCTACATTTGCTGATGATATCAAAAATGTTGTTCCTTTAGAGGAGATGGATAAAGATAAAGATAATATAATTGTTTTTGATGACTTTGTGACTGAAAAAAATCAAAATAAAATTATTGATATGTTCATAAGAGGAAGACATAAAAATGCATCTGTTATTTATTTATCACAAAGTTACTTTTCAACACCTCGCGATATTAGAATCAATTGTAATCAATTCTTATTGTTTGGATCAGCTAATAATCGAGACATAAATATGGTGTTAGGTGATCATTGTAGCGATATGGATCGTGACCAATTTAGACGACTTTATGATGAAGCAACAAATGAACCATTTAGCTTTTTTTATATTGATAAAACAGCAATGAACAAATCATTAAAATTTAGAAAAAAGTTTGATGAAATAATATACACTTAAAAAAATGTCTTAAAATGATTTAAAGAAATATTAAGTTATAAAAAAATATAATATATAGTAAATTAAGAAATATTAAGATTTTTTTTTTCTAAATATATAATATAGTATAGTAATTTATTAAAATGAATCAAGATGAAATTTACAAAAAAATTATTGATAATTTGGTTGGTCCTGATTTGGTTATTCAAAGCGCTAAACAATATTTGTCTGTGTATAAACGAGTTATGAAAGAGGTATTTAATGATGAAGGAGCATCAGACAAATTAGGATCAATTGAATATGTTGACAAAATCATTGAATATGTAAAAAAAGATAATATACCATTAAATTCAAAAGATAATATATTAAAAGGATATTTTAAATGTGTAAAAGCATTAGGATATGATACTCAACATATTGATAAAAAATTTACACCATTAAGACAACAATATAAACGTGATAAAGAGTATCAGCCACCATCACAAAAGGAAATCGAAAATATGATACCTTTTGATGAAGTTGTCGCGAAACGTGATGTATGGAAAAGTAAATTAACAGACAAATTAACAAAATATGATCTTTATTATGTTGCTTTATCATTGTTTACTTACATTCCAAGTCTTAGAAGTGAGGATTTCGTACATAGTTTGTTAATAGAAGATAGTAGTAAACATGATATTGATGAATTAAACAGTAACAATTATTTATGTTTAACAAACAAAAAATTACTTGTCAAAAAATACAAAACATATAAAGCAAATGGAGACCGAAATATTGATATTCCTGATACATTAATTGAAATATTGAAAGATTTTAAAAATAAATCAAATTCTAAATGGGTGATATGTTCAACAACACTTAATAAATTAGAATCTAATAGTTTTTGTCGATTAATGAATGAAGCAACAGAGAAAAAAATTAGTTCCTCAATGATGCGTAAAATATTTGCATCCGAAAAAATAATTGATGGTAATATGCCAATTGAAAAAAGAAAAGATGTAGCTCATATAATGGGTCATTCAGTTAAAGTTCAACAAGTACATTACTCAAAATTTAATAATTTATTACCATCTGATAATGATACGGTAGATGATTTATTAAAACAATTAGAAACAGTAAATAGGATAAAAGACGAAATAAATAAAAAATTATTTGAAAAATGGAAAATAGAATAAAAGTACTTTTTAAAATACATTTTTTGTTGTAGTTGATTTTTTGAACATGAATATTATTATTACAATTTCCTATAGGTTGTATTTTGAAACATATGACAACAATTTTGGTATTCAAAAAAGTACTATTTTTTTTTTATTGATATAATATATATAAATATAGTATGTCATTACCAAAAGATACATTAAGCAGTGATCAAGAACAATTATTATATAAATTGTATTATGATGATCATTTAGTTTGGGGGCGTGATCGTTTATATAAATACATTACGGAAAATCATCCTGAATATAATATTTCTCGTCGTATGGTTTGGAATTGGCTAGCAGACCAAGAGATACACCAACGATTTGCACCTGCTAAAAGGACAAAAGATATACAATCAACGATATTAAAAGAACCAAAAAAACAGATAGGTATTGATTTAGTGAATATGGAACATTACGAACATGATGGATATAAATACATTTTAACATGTGTTGATTTATTTAGTAAAAAAGCATATGCCAAAGCAATGAAAAACAAAGAAGAGTCAACAGTAACAGCAGCAATGAAACAATTAATAGATGATCAAATACATTATGTATCAACAATAAGATCAGATAGAGGGTCAGAGTTCATAGCAAAAGGTTTTCAAGATATGTTAAAATCATTTGAAATTAAACAAGTGTTATCATTACCAGGTAAGCCACAATCAAATGGCGTAATTGAAAGGCTAAATAAGACACTTAAACGTGCTTTAGTAATGGTTATGACAATAAATAAAAATCATAATTGGGTGGATACATTACAAGATGTTGTGGACAATTACAATAATACAATCAGTCGAGTAACAGGAAAAAACCCCAATGATTTAGATATAGAAGATGATAAAAAAGTATTGAAAGATGTAAAAAATAAAATATCATCAAGTGTAACATCAAGAAATGAAAAAGATGAAGTAAAATTTAATGTAGGTGATAAAGTAAGATTAAAAAATGAAAATCCTATAAATGGTGAAAATTGGAGCAAACAATTATATGAAGTTTATGAAGTCGTCAAACCAAGAAATAAAATTGCTGCTGCGCATTATTTTATAAAAAATGGTAATGAAAAATTCAATAAAAAATATTACAATAATGACCTATTATACATATCAGATGTCAAAAATATCATTGATGAGCCAAAAAAATTTGAAATATCGAAAATTGTAAAACCATTGATACATAATAAAAGTGAGTCATACATTGTAAGATGGAAAGGATACAAAGAAGCAGATAATACGATAGAACCACGAAAAAATTTATTAGAAGATGTACCAAAATTAATACGAAAATTTGAAAGAGATAATCATGTTGAATGGAAAAATGGGCGTGTCTATTGGGATGGTCAAACACATAATGAAATTGTCCAACAACAACAACAACAACCACAACCTAAAAAAATTGTAAAAAACATTGTTCCACAACAACCAATAAAACAAAATGAAACAGTAAATAAAATTATTAATTCAAATGTTAGCGATAAAAATATTGTTGATGGTAAAAGGGAAAGGAAAAAAAAAGTAATTATGGATTTGTAAAAAGTACTTTTTTGAATACTTTTTTTGTTGTACCTTACTTTTTTGAACACTGATATATAATTTTAAATAATATGATCATTATAAAATAATCATACTACAACCAAAATTGTATTCAAAAAAGTACTAACTTATAAAGCTATCAATAATTTACTATCAATTGCTTTCATTGTTGCTAATCTATCATGTTCAATGATTACATAACATACATAATCACTAGGTGCTGCTTTGTGTAACTTCCATCTAACTTCTAATTCAGAGGCTGAAATGTTCTCATACATACGTTTTTCAATTCGTGTAAAATCAAAAACAAATATAGGGTAAAGTCTTTTAAATTCCTCATATGATATAACCATACCTAAATTATCACCTGCAGACATTTTATTTTGTGATTCAACAAGGTATAAATATGCTCTTAAGTAATCAGGATTATCATCTGAAAAATCAAGATTCAATGTTTGAAGTGGTAATGTGTGGGAATTAATCCTCATTTCAATAGAACTTAAACCTCCAGTACCATTATCTAATAAAGTTGAAAATATATTTTTATTAAATTCTTGATCTCCGTCAACTGTTGTTTTTAATTGAAACATAACATAACAAAATGTTGGTCTTCCTGCCAATGATCCTATACGTTTTTGATTGTTTAGTGATGAAGCTGAAATGTTATCTATTGTTTCAATTCTGTAATCTGACCAACTTAATATAGATGTTGCTTGATTTACGAATTGTTGATTTAATGAAATTAATTTTTCATATGATGGTTTAATTCTAGGTACCCACATTTGTAATAGAAGTACAAGAGCAAGACAAAAATAAGTTAAAGAACAATTACAGAAATATATTTTCTTTATTTCAATTTTTAGAACAAGGTTCATTATTTATATATTTTTAAGATGTGGGGTTTGGTTAT
>Ga0209960_1002827_pt1 | contig 16298 bp, 14 predicted proteins | sample ThiBiot_500_plan_2_FD_183947 | JGI IMG/M metagenome (GOLD analysis project Ga0209960, IMG submission 183947) | Wastewater bioreactor microbial communities from Cape Town, South Africa - Thiocy_expt_500_plan (SPAdes) | ecosystem: Engineered > Bioreactor > Thiocyanate-remediating >...
TTTCTTCTTTTAGTTTCATTTTCCTTCTTTTCTTTAAACATGATGTTTATCGATTTCTTTCTTATAGCATTAAAAGAAGTTGTTGAAAGTTCCTCTGAGAATGGTTTTGCATCGAAGACATCCAAAAAAGATTTATTAACAACAAGAAAAGAATTGGTATCCTATTATTCTTTAATTATCAACAATTTTTCTCATTGTCTACACATTTCATTTATGTTTTCAATTAGATTCTCCTTCCAGGCTATGTCATGTTTAGAAAACCAGGATTTAATTTATTGAAAAAGAAAGTTTTTGGAAAATATCCATCAAGAAAAGGAAAGTTAGTGGTACTTTTTCATCTTTTTTTCATCTTTTTTCTTCTTTCTTTCTTTCTTTTTTTTTGAAAACTCAATTAAATTAGTTATATACTGATCCAATTCTTGGTGAAGAAAGGGTATTACTTCAAGATACAGTTGAATATAACACTCGATTTATTTTGAGTGGATTCAACAAAGATAAATTAATGAATTATATCAATCAAAAGTCTGTTCCAGTAAAAAGTATATTTCTTTTTCTTTTCTTTTTTTTTGGAATAACATAATCATTTTTTTTTTTCTATAGAAAAAATTCCAACAAAACAAGCTCTTGATCTCTTCAACTATGCATATTTGAATGCTTGTAGAAGACTTTGCCTTGTTCCCATCCAAAAAATGAGGAGCTCCATCGCAGATTCCTTTTCTCAGGATTCATTATTAACTACATTGGTTCTAGATCAAATTGTTTTAACGTTTTTTTCTTTTTTTTTTCATTTTTTTTTTTTAAAAAAAAATCTTATTTCCTCATTAATTTTAACTTTTCAAATAGTGTAAATGATCTCCTCCCAATTGAATATGCCTTTGATTTTGTCCCAATGATTTCCCATCTTGATTTTACTGGAACTTCATTAACAAAAGACGTCAGTTTTTTCTTCTTAAATAATTAAAGGATAATAATAATAATAAAAGGTATTCAAAGGAGTTTATCGATTAATATCTCATCCAAGAGCAGAAATCAAATCTCTCACTTTACGAGGAAGCATTCACTTCAAAGGTTCAGGAGTTATTTTAACTCAAATATTAAAGTATTTTTTTTTTTTCTGGATTTTTTGTTTTCTCAAAAAAAAAAAAAAATTGTTAATTAAAATAATAAAAATAATAGAGACGCAACACATTTAGAATACCTTGATATTTCTGACAACTTCCTTGGAGAAAAAGAAGAAAGCTCTTCTTTCTTGATAGAACTTGCTAAAAATAAAATTCCATTATCAACTTTTCTATTTGAAACGAACGAAGTCTCTGATGATGTCTGTCCCCTTATCTTAACTTTATTGGAAAATCATACTTCACTTACAACCATGTCTCTCAAAAATAATTTGGTTCCTAATTTTTTCTTTTCATTTTAAATCATAATTCGAAACTCATTCCCTTTCTTTTTTTTTCTTTCTCTTCTTTAGAAAATTACTGAAGCTGGAGGTGAAAAATTGTTAATAGGATTTGAATGTAGCAACAGTATTACTAAATTTGACTTATCTGATACATTATTATCAACTGAACAACTCAATCAAGCGAGATCAATCGAAAAAAGAAATTCAGGTGGAAGATAGGAAGATAAATTAAAGATTTTATTATTATTTAACAATAAGTTTTTTGGATTAATAAAATAAAATAATGGATTTAGTTTTCCTTCTTTTTAATGAGGAAGTGTTTGTTCTAATTCATATAAAATCGCTAAAATATTCTATGAAGGAAAAAAGAAAAAAAAATTAGAGGAATCAAAAAAAAAAAGAAGGAAGGATTACCATAATATTTTCATCTTTTGCTTGTTCTTTGTTGATAAAAGAAAGAACTTTGTGTAAGAATTTACAACCAAAAATTAACCAAAGCATTTTATCATTCTTTTGATTTTCTAATTTTCTAATTTATCATAGTGAATGATTTAGTTTTAACATTTGAGAAGAAAAAGTTTTTTAAAAAATCAAACTTTTCAGATTCATTAGCAATATGTTGGCAAAGTAATTGACAACAATTTGTTAAAGATGTTCCAACATCTTCAAAAGCTTTTTGAATATCTTCTTTAGTTTCTGGGTCAACTTCATCAAGGAAAAGTTCTCCATTGGCGAGTTGTTTTCCACAAATTCTATAAGTAAAAAAGAAATCAATTATTGTTGAAATAGTGATTTTAAAAAAAATTTTTTTAAAAAAAAAATACTTTTTAAGAATATCTTGAATTTTTAAAGTTTCTTCAAAATGATCTGTGATGGCAAGCTTTCCTTGAACTTTTCCACTTTCAAATACAAGACATGAAAAATCAAAATGAACTTGTGCAACTTGGAATGAAGTCTAGAGGGTAATAATAATCAATTAACTTTAAAGATCTTTGAGAATGAAAATCAATAAATAAGAAGAAAAGGAACCAAAAGAAGATTTGGAACTGAACAACCACACAAACTAATTATTTCATTTGTCATTCGAAGGATTGATTTACTAGTTGTAGCAAACTAATAAAAAACAAATAAATAAAAAAAGAAAAGTAAGAAAATGAGATGAAAATGGAACAAATAAATAAATAAATAAATAAATAAATAAATAAGAAATAAACCTCCAAGAGTCTTCTTACTTGTCTATCTTGATTAATTGTTGGGTTCATTTGAATCCATTTTTGTGCATCTAAAATGTGTCCATCTTGTAATTCAATTGCAAGTTCAAAGAGATAATTTTTTGTATTATCAATAATTCCATCAGGGAGTGGATATTGAAGTTCAATTAATTTACTTCCACAAGTTGAAAGGATATCACCCCAAAGTTTTTTCTTTGATTCAATCACTAATTTAATTGAAGATTTTGAATTATTTATTTTTCTTTTCTTTTATTTTTGGTTCAGAAAAAAGATAGAAAGATACCTTCAACCCATCTCTTGAGATTTTGTTTTACATCTTCTAAATGATTTCTAGGACTCTCTATTGTTTGATAAATGTCTTCGATTAAACGAACAAAATATGACATTTCCTCAATTTTATTTTCAAAAAGATTCCATTCCGAAATAGTTGACTAAAATTAATTGTGTTATTTGGTTATTTAAAAAAAATAAAAAAAGTGATGAAAAAGAAAAAGAAAACTAACTTTGAGTTCTTTGGTGCTTCCTGGAAAGTATTGTGGAGCATCTTGAAAGAATGATACAAGTTCAGTTAACTCTTTTAAATCTTTTGGTATACCTTCTTTAAGTCCCATCAACTTTATTACTAACTGTAATTTGAAAGAAAAAAAATCAAGTTTTTTTTTTTTCTTTCTTTTTTTATGAATTAAAATAAATAAATAAATAAATGATAAAATGATAAATACCAATTTTCTTTTCTCTTCCACTAAATTAGAGAATTCTTCTGGTGATATTTGACGAGTCCTTGATTGTACTTCTAACCAAGTTTGAATTTTGGGATCTACAAAAGGTTTTGAAGGATCTACATTATTTGCCTTTCCAGAATCTTGTTTTGATTGAATACTTTGACTAACTCTTTTATTTAATCTTTTCCTCATCAAATCAATTGTATCCATATTTGTAGGTTGAGAGATTGAATTAGAATTTAAATTTAAATTGAAATCTGAAGAACCAGGAGGGGGAGGAGGTGGTGGAGGAAGGAAATCATTTGTTGAAGGTGCTGGTGGGGGTGGAGGAGGTGGAGGTGGTGGTGCTCCATATGAGATATTCTCTTCTTGAATTTCAGAAATATTTTCTTCCTTGATTGAATTTTCTGATTCTGTTTTTATTTTTGGTTCTAAAGTTTCATTAACTTTTTCTTCCAAATTTATGAGTGTTGAGTCTATTTTTACAATTGTATCTTCAGCTGTTTGCTTGATTATATTTCCATTAATATTTGATGAAATATTTGATCCAAGATTAGAGTGAGTGATAGGAGTAGGAATAAGAATATTGAAGTCAATTTGTTCAAGATATTTAAAATGTGGATTGCTTTGAATTTCTGTTTTGATTTCTGTTCCAAAATCAATAAGATTGGGTTCATTTTCTAGATGGTTTTTGAAAAAAAATGAGATGATGAAATTGAAAAAATAAAAAAGAAAAAACTTTTTTCTGGGGAAAATGAAATTAAATTTTCTTCAAATGATGTATGTGAAGTTTCTAATGAATCAGATGAATTTAAATCTTTTGTAGTCGAGAATTTCTTCAGTTGAGGTGATGATCTTGCCTTTCTAAATGGACGAAAAAGATTTGAAGGAGTTTTTAATGGATTTAAAATCGCATTTTTGAATGAACTTGTTGGTGTTGTTACTAGAATTTTTTTTTTTTTTTTTTTTTCAGATGAATCAATAAAAAAGAAGAAAAGGAAATAAATAAATATATAATAAAAAAAAATACAAGGGAATGGAGATGGTGGGAGTTCTTGACTCAACTCTCCATCTTCATAATATTGTTTTAATATTTCTCTTCTGAATCTCGAGGTCTTTTGAGGATTTGTTTCATTTTCATCTTCATTTTTTGGGATTGTTTCTCTTAAAAAGTATTTCTGAGCAACAGATGTTTTGAATAAATCATCTTCTGAATTTTCCTTACTTAAAGATGTTTTTCCTTCCTCTTGAAATCTCCATTTATTAAATTCCTATTTTTTTTAAAAAAAAGTGAAATGATTGAAAAGTATAAAGAAGAGAAATAAATGAAATGAGAAATCTGACCTTTGTAAAATCTAAATTCTTTCCATCATCATCTGACATTTTTTCAAGAGATGTCATCAAAGATTGGAGCATATTACTTACAGAGTTCTAAAAAGTAAAAATAATTAATAAAGAAATAAGAACATTAAATTTTAAATACGAATAATAATAATAAATTACCTTAACATTCTTTGGTCCACTCATATTCAAATTGATTTTAATTTTCTTCCTCCCCTCTTCAAGAGTTTCCAGAGGATACAATGCCTTTCTTTTGAATGTTTCCATTGTGCTTATACAACCGAGATACAAGTCCGAATTGTTAAGTTAAGAAATGGTTTCAATAGAGAATTATTCTTTGTTCTTGGTTTTACAAGTCAAAAAAAAAAAAAAAAAACAAAAAAAAAAAAAAAAAAAAAAAAAAAAAAAAAAAAAAAAAAAAAAGAGCAAAAATTAAGAAATAAAGTTAAGAAATAAAGTTAAGAAACAATTATTGAATGTATTGAATTGAATTCATCAACAGAGAGAAGAAAATGAATAAATCTAAATAATAAACTGAAAAAAAAAAAAAAAAGAAAATTTGGAAATTTGAATTTTTTAACGGTTTTTTAGTTGTTGTGGCCGAAAAAATTGCTTCGGATCCCGATTATCAAACTTCTTAATTATCCAACTTCTCAATAATCAAAGTCAAACTTACTGATTCAATGAAACTCATGAAACAAACTTAAAAAGCAATTGTTTTATTAAACATCGCAGTATCTATTCTAAGTTGTTTTTTTTTTTAAAAAAAAGAAATTGTCAGGGAAAAAAGTTGTTGATTGATTGTTTTTGATTCATATCAAAGTTCTTAGTTATTCACTCCTGCATTTGTTTGAACAGCTTTATCATTCGTAATGATTAACTAACTATCTATATTTGATGAAATAACAACACACAAAGAAACAAAAGTCCCCCCAATAATCGAATTTTTTCTAATACAAAAATCATCAAATCAATTAATCAAATAAATAGATTAATAGATTAAGAGGAATGGAAGCCTATGCGCCATTCGTTCTTCTCTCAATTGTTTATACATTAACTCGTAATTTTGACCTCACGATATGTATTGCTTCAATTCTACCCATCCCAACGTTCAAGTTTCGAGTATTTAGGATCATATTTGCGATTGCTGTATATAAAGTATTGAGGAGGAGGTTTCTATCTGGGTTTACTACGGAGTTTGGGTTAATATTGACATTAGGGACGATATGGATGGCTTGTTCCTCTGGAGTTATGACTGTTTATCCTTTAGGTGAGACGAGATTACAAAGAATTCTATTGAATGTGATACTCCCTGTTGCAATTGCTTATGTTGAATTGAGATTGGTAATTTTATATTATATTATATTATTATTATTCTCCTTTTTTTATTATAAAATAAATGAATGAACAAATAAGAACATAATAGAGATTGAAAGAAACAAAAAAAAAATCTTTTATTAACTTGTAATTATAATAATTTAGATAAGATATGGCTCTCCTGGTGAAACAAAAATTGTACATTTTCATAGACCTCTAATCTTTTTATTATTTTGGGATTCATCTGTGGCATCATTTGAAACATTAGCTTTGATTTATGGAGTAAATAGCATTCAATTTTTTCTAAATAAGAATCGTTTACCAACAGAGAAACCAAAACCTGAAACATTAACTTTAAATGAAATTATTTCAAATTTTGATAATAGACCCGGATTGGATGTCAAAATTAAGAATTTCTCTCCTCCTATAATCCTCTCTATTTGTTTTATATATTGGATCTTTTCTTGGCATAATGTAGAAAAACATTTCTTTATGACAATTACTGCAATTGGATATATAGTTTTATCTTGGATAGTTTCTCTTTCTAACCTCTCAATTCTTCAAGATAATCCATTTTATGAGGTTGAAGGAAGAGTTAAATTTTATTTTGATCATGCAGTCTTTCAAGTTGAAGATGAGTTAGAAAATGAAAATAGTATTCAAGATGATGAATTTACTCAAAATCAAAAACCTTATTCCCAAAAATATCAAAATCAAAATCGATTTCAATACTTTAAAGCTTATTTATCAAAAACACCTTTTGAAGAAGGAGAAATAAGATTTTGTTATATTCTATGGATTCCACCAGAAGAAATCATAAAAGTTGGATTACCTTGGATTTCAAAAGCAAGATCTTTAAAATTTGTTGCAAAAAAATATATTGATCAAGAAAATGAGGAAATAATCCCAGATCTTTTTCGTGGAGATTTATCACTTCAATATACAGCAAGGGAATTTGGAAACTATTACAATCAACTCAAACCTCCTAAAAAACTTGAATTCCTTGAAACTTCTGTCATTCAATTTCGAAAATCAGGACAAAGAACTAGTGAACTTTATTCAATAGAACCTTATTTAGAAGGGGAATACACAAAATATAGCAATAATGATGGATGGGAAAATGAATCTAGGTCAACACCTCATGCCTTTTCTCATTTTTCGTATGAAAAATCAAATGGAAAATTAGTTATTGTAGATATGCAAGGTTCATCAAATCCTTTTGAATATTATTTTACTGATCCAACAATTCACTCAGTTGAAGAACTTCATGATGATGGTGAAGGAAATGAATATGATCAATTAATGGATGGAGTTCCATATTTTAGAAGAAATCCAGGAAATTTTGGAACAAAAGGAATTGAAAAGTTTAAAAATACTCATCGTTGTCATCATCTTTGTGAGCAATTAAAATTAACTAAACTTAATAAACTTGGAAGGATTCAAAGAGCAACAAGTTCAAATTCATTATTGGAACTTTTGGATATTCCTCAAACAAGAGGTTCAAGTCTTCCAAAAAATTTTTCAAGTGGTTTAAATAGAGTTAACTCATTGGATAGTTATTTTCAATTCAATTCAACTATGACTTGATTACTTTTGAAGAATTTCATTTTTTTTTTTATTTGATATATTCTTTGTTGATAATTTGTTTGTATTTTTTTTGTTGTTGTTGTTGTTTGTTTGTAATCCATAAAAGAAGAAAAAGAAAGAAAAATTAAATAAATAAAAAATAATTTCAAAATAACTTTTTTTTTTTTTTTTCAAAAAAAAGAAAAAAAAAAATTTTTTTATCTTCTCCTTCTATCTCTTGACCGACTTCTGCTTTTTTTTCTATCTCTTGATCTGCTTCGACTTCTTTTTTTTTCTTTTCGATCCTTCTTATCTTTACTTCTTCTTTCTTTATCTTTTTCCTTTTCTTCATATTTATCAATACTTTCTTTATCCACTTTTTCATTTTCTTTCTCTTTCTCCTCACTCCTTTCTTTTTTATCTCTTTCCTTTTCTTCGTTTACTCCATCTTTTTCTCTTTCTTTTTCTCGATCTCCTTCTTTTTCCTTTTCTCTATCTCTATCTCTTTCCTTATCTCTTTCTCTATCCCTATCTCTATCTCTGTCTCTATCTCTCCTTTCTCTTGAACGAGTACGATCTCTTCTTCTTTCTCTTGATCTTCTTCTTCTATCTCTTGATCTGCTTCGACTTCTACTTCTTCTTCTATCACGACTCCTATTTTACATGATTTTTTTGAAAAAAAAAAATTGTTACTTTCAAAAAAAAAAAAAAATAAAATAAAATAAAATAAAATAAAATAAAAATATTCAAAATCTATAACAAACCTTGATCTTGAATATCTTCTTCTTCGATCTCTGGATCTTGACCTTGAACGATCACGGGCTAACAAAAAATAGATAAATAAATAAATAAATAAATTGTAATAAGATAATTAAGAAGAAAATTACGATCATCAACATCAACAATTGAATATTTTGAAGCAACTTTCATCTGAGCTTCTCTGACTTTTCTCATCATATCATCAGTTTCTCGGTCAGTAGCAGTTTTTTTTGGTGGAGGTTTTACAATAGAATTTTTTGAATGATTTACTCTATTTTTTTAAAAAAAAAGATAATCAAAATTTTAATTCAAAATTTTCTTTTTTTTAAAAAACAAAACAAAATAAATAAAGAAAAATCAAGACTTAATTGGACGATCTCCGAGCATTGTTCCATTAAGTGATAAAGCTACTTGAGCTGAATGAACATCTACAAATTCAATAAATGCAAATCTTGCTGGCTAGATTCAAAAAAGAAAAAAAAAAAAAAAAAAAAAAAAATTGAAATTATAGTTTTTGACCAAAAGAAAGAAAATTAATAATTTTTTTAAAAAAAAATACTTGAGAAGCATCTCCAGCAAGTTTACAGTAAGCAACTGGACCAACTGTAGCAATAAATCGAATTAAATCTTCTTCGGAAATAGCTGATGAAATATTTCCAACATAAACTGTTCTAGCAATTTCTTCTGCTTTTTCTCCATCAACAGAAACAAGAGAAGGATTAAGTGCAAGTGCTGTTTGGTTCAAGATATTAAGAATTTTGTAAATCATATAATAATAAATCTAAATAACCTGATGGAAGAGAAATTGTGTTCCCAGCAGGAGAAGGAAGGGATAATAGTGATGAACCAGGAATACCAAGACCTCCAGGTAGAGTTGAAAGACCAGGGATTGGAATTGGAAGTGGAAGTTGAGCTTTTTTTTTAAAAAAAAATGGAATATTAAGATCAATTCCTCTGGAAATTGAAAAAAAAAGAAAAAAAGGAAAAAAAAATTTTTTTTGTATAAATTCATTACTTGAACTTGGAGGAGACATAGAAGATCCTCCTGAATGAGTATTTTGATTAGGAAGTGGAAGAGGAAGAGGAAGGGGAAGAGAGCCCATTGGATTTATCACATTTGTTGGTGGTACAGTAAAAGTCTCTGCTCTACTAACTTGAACTTCAGTTTCTCCAAGTGGAAGATTGGTTAATAAAAGTGCAGTTTTAGCTTCAGATTCTTTTTCAAATTGGAGAAAACATGAGCGAACTGGAGAATTTGGTTGACTAATTTTTTTATTTTTTGATTGATTGATTTTAAGATTTTTTTTGATTGATTGATTTTAAGATTTTAATTAAAAAAAAAATTTTTTTTTCATGATTGAGAAGAAAGAAAGAAAGTAAGAGAATTTACTTTGGAATCCAAAGAAACTTTGAAATTGCCCCAACAAATCCAAAGAATTGTTTCAAGGTCACTTCTGGGATTTGGGTATGGATGTTATCAACCTAATAAAATAATAAAATTAAAAAAATCATTAGTTATAGTTCAATCAATCAAAAAGAATCTAATCAAGAAAGAATTCTGAATCTTAAAGGTTTTTAAAAAAACAAAATTGTTAAGATCCCGCTATTTTTTCAAAAAAAACAAAAGTAACAAATTGTGTGTTAAAAATTTCAATTTCAATTTGAAAATAAGGTATCATTCAATAATCCAAACTGAAAGGATTGATTGATTACAAAAAAATAAAGTCTTTCTAATATTGAAAATTGAAATTTTGCAATAAGCATAATGAATTTTTTTTCAAAGAATGCATAAAAGAAAATCAAAGATTCACCCGAACAATCGCCGCCATGTTTTTTATTATTATTTCAAAAACAAAACAAATCAAAAACCAAAAAAAAAAAATGGTGGAAAAATGGCGAAAAAAATGGCGAAAAAATGGCGGACAACATTTAATTTTCGGGTTTATTTTGCAAACTTCGGGAGATTATATCTTTGATTGTTTTTCATTAGATTTTATGAATAAACCTCGTGGTTTCAATCACAAAGTCGGAAAGAAGAAGAGAGATGACATTCATTGAATTAATTAGAGACATTCAAAGAAAAAAGAAAAAGAAAGTGAAAGAGAATAAAATTTTAAATCTAATTTTTCTAATCTTCAATTACCTTTTTTTAATCTGAAAATCAATGTTTGAGTCAACAAAATTTTAATCAAAGAAAGAAAAGAAGAAAAAAAATGAGTGTGTGGGGTTTTTACTCTTGCATGTTCCCAGGATAGGGGATGAATGGGTAGAAAGTATAGATTGATTGGTAGATAAAATAAAATCAGTTGAATTGAGAAACAAAAAGGAAAAGGAAAAAGGGATAGATAAGAGAAGAAAAGAATCCGAAAAAAAAAAATCTGACAAAATAGGTCTGAAACAAGCGGTTTGGATGTTTGGGTCTTTGAGCGTGTTGGTTATAATGATTCTGATTGGTCGATGAGTCAAATTTGAAAAAGTATAAAAGGTTGAATTTTTTTTTTTTTGTTTTTTTTCTTTTTTTCTCTTTTCAAAAAAAAAGAACGAACAAACTTTTTTTTTTTTTTCAAACCTTTTAACTTTTCAAAACCTTTTAAAACTCCACCTTAACTCAAAACTCTTTTCTAAATTCTTTAAAAAAACCTTCACTTTTATAAACTTAAACTTTTGTTTTTTTTAAAAAACTAATTTGAACCAAAAAAATGTCCGGACCAGAAGACTATCTTTGGCTCGTTATTCTTGGAGGTTTCTCTGCTTTTATTACTGCCTTTGGAATTGGATCAAATGATGTTGGTAGAGTTTTTTTCTTTTCTTTTTTCTTTTTCTTTTATTTTTTATTTTTTCTTTTCTTTTGTTCTTTTTTTTTTTTTTTTTTTTTTTTTTTCAAAGATCTACTCTTTAATTAAACTAATTAATTCCCGAAAACTCAAAAAATAGCCAACGCTTTCGCAAGTTCAGTTGGTTCAAAGACTTTAAAACTTTGGCAAGCTATCATTATTGCAGGAATTTTTGAGTTTTCAGGTGCTGTTTTACTTGGTGCTGGAGTTACAAACACTATTAGAAATGGAATTGGAAAAGTTGAAATTTTTCAAGATAACCCACAATTATTGATGTTAGGGATGCTTTGTGCTGATTTTGGAGCTGGAGCTTGGATTCTTATTGCAAGTCGTTTTGAATTAGCTGTTTCTACTACCCATTCTATTGTTGGTGCAATTATTGGAATCTTTTTAGTTGCTGGAGGCCCATCTGCTATTGATTGTTGTTTCTTGGTTCTCATCTCCAATTCTCACTGGAATTATTGCTGCATCTATCTTTTTGTTTTGTAGATTTTTTATTCTTCGTTCTGAGAACTCCTTTAGCAGAACTCTCAAATTTTACCCATTTCTTGTTTCTTTTACAGTTGCAATCAATCTCTTCTTTGTTATTTATAAAGGAGCTCCAGGATTGGGAGGAGCTAATACACCTGCTTGGTTGAGTGTTGTTATAGCTATTGGATCTGGAATTGTCTTAGGATTAGTTATTCAATTTATTATTCTCCCTCAAATTGTTAAAAGAATCGATAAATGGGTCGCAAAGAAACAAGCCAAAGAGGATGCCAAAAAACTTTCTCAATTAGAAGCCCAAGATATTGAACTCCAAAAATCAAATACTGCTAAAACTGAACTCATTGAAATCTCTGAAGGAACTGAAAATTCTCAAGAGACTGAAAATTCTCAAGATTCTGAAACTTCTCAAGAAAATGAAAAACAAAATCAAGATCAAGATCAAGATCAAGATCAAGATCAAGATCAAAAACAAAATCAAGAGCCTCTTCCTCAAAAAGAAGTTGAAACTCCTCAAAAACTTGAAGTTGTTGAAGTTAAAAATATTCCACCCAAGAAAAAAAACCTCACAATCAAAGAAAAAATTAAGAAGAGAATTCAAAAGCAAGTTGATCTTTGGTTAGGTAGAAACTTTCATGAACGAGTTTTAGAAAATGATTCTGTTAGAGAGATGCATGATAAAACCGAAAAATTTGAAGTCAAAACAGAAGAGATGTTTTCATACCTTCAAGTCTTTACTGCAATCTTTGCTTCCTTTGCTCATGGAGCTAGTGATGTCTCTAATTCCGTTGCTCCATTGGCTACAATCTATACAATCTATCATGCAGGAGGTATCCCTTCAGAAAGTCATGTTCCTGTTTGGGTTCTTGCTCTTGGAGGTTTTGGAATTGTTGTTGGTCTCGCACTCTATGGTTATAAAATGATGGCAGCATTAGGAATGAAACTCACTTTAATGACTCCCTCAAGAGGATTTGCTGTTGAACTAGGAACAGCATTCACTGTATTAGTATTTTCAATGATCGCAGTCCCAATCTCTTCAACTCAATGTAATGTTGGATCCCTTGCAGCAATTGGTTTCGTTGGTGGAGTTGGTGGAGCTAACAAAAAGTTATTGGTCAAAACTTTTCTTAGTTGGATTGTAACTTTAGTTGCTGCAGGAAGTTTTGCTGCTGCATTGTTCTCTTTTGCAGCTTTTAGTCCATCCATTCATCAAGGAACAATTTAAATATTTAAATAGAGTATGAATGTTGAAAGAAAAAATGTTTTTATTGTAAATAGTGAATAGTAAATTGAACATTTGAAAGAATTTTTTTTTCATTTTTTTCATTTTTTCATTCTTATTCCTTCAATAATTCAAATAAATAAATTGGATTCCAACTTGAGATAAGATTCGATCACATCAATTTTTTGCAAACAGACTTTCATCTCTCTTCTGTTGTGATGTTTCCGTTTTCAGTTTTTTCTAAAGTAAAATGGCGGGAAAAAATTTTTTCGCTTTTGATTCCTTCAGCTTGTAATGATTCAACTCTGTCTTAGGCTCACAATTCAAATAATTTCTCAAAAAAACATTATAAATTGAAAGGTTATTTCTTATAGATTCTGAGGGTATGATTTTTATTTGAATTTGTTCCAAAAAACCAAAGGATTTGATTAGTTGGAGATCTCCAAACCAATCGCCTTTTAACTTTGAGATTTGGAATGAATGCCTTCTCAAGGTATGTTAGTTCGTTTGTTGGTTAGTTCGTTAGTTCGTTAGTTAAGCCGTAGTTGCAGTTTCGTTGCGGATGAAGATGCTTGTATGAGAAGAAATTTGTTGGAATGATGACTGGTTTGGCTGTTTCTCCTCAAGTGTCTATCTATTCCAGATTTACTTCTTCCAACTCACTGAGTTAGTTATAAAAGTTAGAGTTTGAGGAAGATGTTTGATAAGTTGTGTTGGTTGATAGTGTTCGTGTTATTGTTAATTGGAGAGACTGATGGTGGTTTATGGATCACTCTTCCTTCTGCTCAAGATGGTTGTGGAAGTTTACAAAGTGATTCTTACTTTTGGGACACCCAGGACGTTGATGGCGTTGATTATAATGAACCTCTGGATATCTATGCACAAAGTTCAATAACTGTCCCAAAAGGAGACTATTATTTTTATTATAATTTTCTAGAAGGGCCTTATTATTTCTCTGATGTTCAACAGTATTTTTGCACGGGATATGTTGATTCAATGCCAGTTGGAAGTTATTGTTTTTATCAAAATATTCAAAATTGTAATTCCTTTTCATTTCCATTTGAATTTCAAATATATGAATTGAATTAAATAGCACAAAGTTGTCCAGATGGATTTACAGAAGGAACTCGAACACAAGATGATGAAAATGTAAATTGCACCTCTGGTCCCAAAGATACAACAATAACAACTTTACCAAAGAGGGAAAATACATATTTTACAAGTGGAAATTACACTGGAACAATTGATACAACCAAATGGTATTTTTGTTGTGGAAGTGGAGAGCCTTCAAATTCAATATCATTTGATCCAATTCGTTCTCAATTACCTGACTCTTTTGTCTTGTTTCAAAAAGGTGGCTCATGTCAAGTTATTAGTGGAAGAAATTTTCAAACTGGTTATGTTCTGTAATGATTCTTTTTCATTCTTTTTTATCTTCTTTATTAAATCATTTTCACTCAATTGGCTCAAAGTTTGGATGATGAACAAACAGATACCAAAAATGATAAAAGTGGAACATTACCAGATCTTGAAGATCAAGATGATTTAGGAAATTTCACTCAATATTATTATTGCACTTATGGCCCATATTTTCGTATTCTTTTTATTCTATTTTGAATTCATTTCTTTATAAAACCAATCCAATAGTACCATTTCCACCAACCAATCTTCAACTGAACGAAAAAAATTCAACATCTGTAACTATTTCATGGAAGGATGACCCACAAAGTTCATATTATAAAATTGTTATATCACCACCCGTGATTCCTCAAATAACACAATATGAATCAACATCATTTATGTTCAATTCATTATCTCCATCAACAATTTATAATGTCGAAATTTATTCTGGGAAAAATAATCCAGTTGGAGGAAATGAAACTTATGAAACTGTTGGTATGATTCTAATTTATTATTTTCTCAAATGCATATGAAAATAACGATTTAATAGGCTCATCAATTCAATTCACAACATGTCCAACTGGTTTGTATGGTTTAAATTGTGATCGTATAGCTTCCTTTCTATTTTCTTTTTTTTTTTTTCATTATTATTCCATTTTTAAGTTTATAATGAAATTCAACATAGAATGTTATTGTAATAATCATGGAAGTTGTACGGATATACCAAGTATAGATGGATCATGTTCATGTGGTCGAGGTTATACAACACCAGCAAGTACAACTCAATATTGTACTATTTGTATTGATGGTTATGTCAGGGTGAATTCGAATTGTATCCAATGCCACCCTTCTTGTCAAACTTGTGAGTTCAATTCGACTTTTTGTACTACGTAATCACTTTCTTTCATTCTAAAGAACAAAAACAAAAACAAAAAGAAAAACAAAAACAAAGAAGCGCTAATCTTTTATTTTTTTAAAAGATGCAAAACAAGTTTATACCTTCAAGAAGACAAAACATGTCAATCAAATTGTTCTGGTGGAAGTTATGAATTGGAAGGATGTCATGGTATTAATGATTTTGATATCATTATTTGCCTTTTTAACTTTTAATTAATTGGCACCAATAAATAACCAGATTGTTCAGGAGCTTGTTTAACATGCAATGGGGAAAATAATAATCAATGTCTTTCATGTCCAAATGGAAAAGTATTAGAATCTGGTTCTTGTGTATCAAATTGTTCAAATGGTAATTACCCTGAACAAAATAATTTTTGTCAAGGTTCTTCTTTTTTTTCATTCCTTTTCAATTTGATGCAAGTTTTTTTTTTTTTTTTCATTTTTTTTTTTCTTTTTTTTTGATTTTAACTTTCATTTTGATTTTTAAATACAATATAGGATGTCAATTTCCCTGTTCAAAATGTACTGGATTAGAAAATGGAAAATGTTTGAGTTGTGTTTCACCATTAGTTCTAAATGGGACATTTTGTATTTCAGAAAATGAATGCACTCAAAATGGTTATGTTGATTCAAATAGAAATTGTCAAAGTATTCTTTCTTATTCGTTTTTTTTTTTTTTTTTTTTTTTTTTTTTTCTAATAAGAAATTTAATAAATAAAAAAATAAAAAGAATGTGATTCCACATGTTCAAAATGTAATGGACCAACATCAACTAATTGTTTGGAATGTTCAAATCAAAAGTTTTTATTGAATGTAGAATGTTTGGATGAATGCCCAATTGGCTATTTTTCAAATCCCACCTTAAATAAATGTCAAGGTTCCTCTTTATTTGATATCTTAATTCGATGAAAACATATTTTGACAAAATGATAGGATGTAGTTATGGGTGTTCAAAATGTGTTGGAACAAATTCTGATCAATGTTTGAATTGTACTTCACCGTTTTTGTTGAGTTCAACATCTTGTATTTCAAGTTTGGAATGTTCAACTTTTGGATACAAAGATAATAATCTTTGTCTTTGTAACTTTTTCTTTCTTTTCTTTTTTTTTTTTTTTTCTT
>Ga0209960_1002837_pt1 | contig 16252 bp, 16 predicted proteins | sample ThiBiot_500_plan_2_FD_183947 | JGI IMG/M metagenome (GOLD analysis project Ga0209960, IMG submission 183947) | Wastewater bioreactor microbial communities from Cape Town, South Africa - Thiocy_expt_500_plan (SPAdes) | ecosystem: Engineered > Bioreactor > Thiocyanate-remediating >...
AAAAAAAAAAAAAAAAAAAAGAAAAAGAAAAATTTTCAAAAAAAAAAACAAAGTCCTTTCTTCTTCCCTTTGTTAAAACCCCATTCCTCAATAATAAACCTCAATAAGAAACCCTCCAACTTCACTTCACAATACAACTACTACACTACAACTTACAATTATAACATAACTCAATCTTATCAAAGGGAAAAAGAAAGAAATAAAAGAGAAAAGACACCCAAATTTTTTTTTTTTTTACTGGTTTTTGCAAAAAATTTCACACCCAAATGTTTTATAATTGAAACCAAACCCTATCCTATTCATTATCTTTATATATCTTTGAAATGAAACAAAGAGTGTTAAAGCATATCTCTTGAATTTTTGTTTGTAATAACAAAAACTTTGATATATTTGAAATAGATAGAAATTAGATCGAAAAAAAACTTGTGACAAAGATCTCTCATTTTTTTTCATAAATACTGAAAAAAAAAAATTAAATGAAAAAATTAATAAAATGGATTTGAAACAAATGATATTTAGATTTGATAATGAAAAGATATTAGATTTAGATTGAGATTAGATGAGATCGAGATTTGAGATTTGATATGTTTAGATGTGAGTTTTGAAAATGTGATATTAAGGATTGGTTCTTTTAAATTTTAAACGGTTTTTTTAAAAAATTTCTCATTTCTCATTCTTATTCTTTTCTCATTGTTCTTTCAATAATCCAAACCTAATTTCATTCTAACCCATTCACTCTTATTGAAAGATCTCATCAATTCATTAATTTTTGTTGAAAATTATTTCTTTCTCACAACAAATTTTCTTTAAATTTTTGAAATAGTTACAATTCTTTATTTTTTTTAAAAAAAAAGAAACAATATGGAACTAATGAACTTTCTTTTCCATTCTGTTTTAGCGAAATAGATTTTTCTTTTTTTCAATTGAAAGAAATAAAATAAAAAACCATGGAGCAAATACTCAACTTCTCAGCTCCACTTGACGTTGCTCTGCTTGATCGGGTAGTGGAGAAAATGTACCAAGGAGTTGGTCAAGAGGTTCCCTTGATTACTATTATCATTTTTTTAAAGCAAACAAAAAAATCTTAACTTAACTTAATGATTTTTTTTTCTAATAGCAACAAATGGCTCAAAAAATTTTAACTCAATTTCAAGAGCATCCAGATGCTTGGATGAAAGCTGATGCTATTATTGATACAACTACAAGTTCAAATACAAGGGTTAATTTTCTTTTTTAAAAGAGAATCAAATTTAACAATGAATAAAAAAATTATTCTTATGATTTTAGTATTTTGCACTCCAAATCCTTGAAAAACTCATTCAAACAAGATGGAAAGTTATCCCAAGAGAACAATGTGATGGAATTAAAAATTATATTGTTGCATTGATTATTAAAATGTCATCAGATCCTGAAACTTTACAAAGAGAGAGATTATTTGTTCGTAAATTAAATTTAATTTTAGTTCAAGTAAATTCTATTTTTTTCTTTTCTTTTTTTTTTCTTTCTTTCTCTCTTTTGAAAATGAAAAAATATTAAAAATAAATAATAATTAAGGTTTTAAAGCAAGAATGGCCAATGAACTGGCCCAATTTCATTTCTGAACTTGTTGGTGCTAGTAAAACAAATGAAACTCTTTGTGAAAATAACATGATTATATTAAAGTTACTAAGGTATACAATTTTTTTTTAAAAACACAAAATCAAATGAAATTAGAATCAAAAATAAAAAAATAAAAAATAAAAAATTAAGCGAGGAAATCTTTGATTTTTCAGCTGAGCAAATGGTCTCTCAAAAAGCTAAAAATTTAAAGAATCAAATGTGTGGCGAATTCTCTGAGATTTTCCACCTTTGCATGCTCGTTTTTACCAATGCACAAAAGAAAGAATTAATTTTTGCTACTCTTGAAACTCTTTTAAAATTCTTAAATTGGATCCCATTAGGATTTATTTTTGAAACTAATTTAATTCAAATCCTTGTTGAAAAGGTTCTTATCTTTTTTTTTTAAAAAAATGAATCTAATTTTTTTAATCCACAAAATAATCATAATTTTTTTTCATTGAAATTTTTAGTACCTTGCAAATCCTTTCTTCAGAGAGCCTACTCTTAAATGTCTTACAGAAATCGGAAGTTTAAGTGTCGGGAACACATATGATGACCGTTTTAGATATCTTTATAATGGAGCTATCCAACAATTTGCAACTTTCCTCCCTGTTGAAATGAGTTCTTTTTCTTCTTTTTTCTTTCTTTCTTACTGATCGAAAATTAAATTCCTTTTTTAATAGATTTAGTAAATGTTTATCATCAAGGAAATGATGAACAACAAAGATTTATTCAAGACCTTGCTTTATTTTTCGGTGGATTTTTCAAAGAACATTTGAAGGTCGATTAAATCATTCACTCATTTTTCTTCATAAAAAAAAATCATTCTGAATAATTTTTTTTATTTATTCATTTATGTATATAGATCATCGAAGAACAAGACTCAAAAGAACCATTACTTCGTGGTCATCAATATTTATTAAATATTTCTGAAGTTGATGATAGAGAAATATTCAAAGTTTGTCTTGAATATTGGAACAAAATGGTTGCTGATTTATTCAATGAACAACCTTTCCCATCTCCAAGTCCCTTGTTATTAAATCAAAAATCTTCTAACCTTCGTCGTAATATTTATTCAGAAACTCTTTCTAAATTGAGATTGGTTATGATTAGTCGTATGGCAAAACCTGAAGAGGTTTTTTTTTTTTTTTCCTCCTCACTTTTAATTTTTTTTTTTTTCAATTTTTTTTTTTTTTTTTTTTTTTTTTTTTTTTTTTTTTTTTCCAATTTCTTTTTTTTTTTTCTTCTTCTCTAATTATCTTTTCCTAGGTCTTAATCGTTGAAAATGATGAAGGAGAAATTGTTCGTGAATTCCAAAAAGATACAGATACAATTGCATTATATGGTAGTATGAGAGAATGTTTAATTTTCCTTACCCATTTAGATTATGAAGATATGGAAAATATCATGATTGAAAAATTACAAAAACAAGTTTGTTTTATTTATTTATTTATTTATTATGTTTTGATCAAAAAAAAAAAAAAAAAAAATTGAATTTATTAGATTGATGGTTCTGAGTGGTCATGGAATAACTTGAATAAACTTTGTTGGGCAATTGGATCAATCAGTGGAGCTATGTCTGAAGAAGATGAAAAAAGATTTTTGGTCACTGTTATTAAGGTATGAATTTCATCAATTTTTATTTATTTATTATTTATTTTTCAAACTTTTTTATGATAATTCTCAATTTTACTCTTTCTTAACAAAGGATTTACTTGGACTTTGTGAAATGAAAAGAGGAAAAGACAATAAAGCTGTTGTTGCTTCAAATATTATGTATATCGTTGGTCAATATCCTAGATTTTTAAAACTCCATTGGAAATTCTTGAAAACTGTTGTCAATAAACTTTTCGAATTTATGCATGAATTACATGAAGGAGTTCAAGATATGGCTTGTGATACCTTTATTAAAATCTCTACTAAATGTCGTCGTCATTTTGTTGTATTACAATCCGGAGAAGCCATGCCATTCATTGATGAAATCTTAAATACCCTCCCTTCTATTATTTCAGATTTACAACCTCAACAAGTTCATACCTTTTATGAAGCTGTTGGACATATGATTCAAGCTCAAACAGATCCCGTCATTCAAGAAAGATTAATAACAAAATTCATGGAATTGCCTAATACAGGAGTAATTTTTCTTCTTTTTTATTTTATTTTATTTTATTTTATTTTATTTTATTTTATTTTATTTTATTTTATTTTATTTATTTTAATCTCTTTTTTTTAAAAAAAAAAAAATTAATAAAGTGGGATGCAATTATTCGTCAAGCAAGTGTTTCAGTTGATGTTTTAAATAATCCAGAAAAAATTAAACATCTTGCAAATATTCTTAAAACAAATGTTTCAGCATGTTCTTCAATTGGTTATGCTTTCCATACTCAACTTGGTCGTATTTATATGGACTTACTTCATGTTTATAAAGCTATTAGTGAAATGATCTCTGTTGCCGTTTCTACTCAAGGACCCATTGCCACTAAAACTCCATTAATTAGAGGAATGAGAACTGTGAAAAAAGAAACTTTAAAACTTGTTGATACATTTATTTCAAGAGCTGATAACCCCAAGTTTGTTGCTGACAATTTTGTTCCCCCCCTATTTGAAGCTATTCTAGGAGATTATAAAAAAAGTATTGAACTTGCAAGAGATGCTGAAGTTCTTAGTGTTACTGCAACTGTGATTAAGAAATTAGGAGTGAATTTTTTTTTTTTTTTTCATTTTCTGTTTACACCTCTTATTTATTTATTTATTTATTTATTTATTTATTTATTTATTTATTTATTTATTTATTTATTTATTTATTTATTTATTTATTTATTTTAAAAAAAGGATCATATGCTTGATAAAATCCCTCCTATTCTCGATGCAGTCTTTGAAAGTACTCTCTCGATGATTAGTAAAGATTTCCAAGAATATCCGGAACATAGAGTTTCTTTCTTTAAACTCATTCGTGAAATTAATGAATATTGTTTCCCAGGTATTTTTTACTTACTTAAAAAATATATCTTCTTATAATTGGATTTTTAACATTTCGAACAATCTCAATCTTTTTTTTCCTTTTCTTTTTAGCTTTAATTCAACTTCCTTCAGCTCAATTTAAACTTATTGTTGATTCAGTTGTTTGGGCATTCAAACATACAATGCGTGATATTGCTGATACTGGACTTCAAATTTGTTATGAAATGCTGGTAATTATTTCATTTTTCTTTTCTTTTTTTATTGTTACAGAAATTAAAGTAAAATCATAATTTTTTTTTTTCAAAAAAAAAAAAGGGAAATGTTTCAAAATTGCCATTACCATTCCAAAATCAATTTTATCAATCTTATTTTATTACTTTAATGCAAGATATATTTTTTGTCTTGACTGATCGTGAACATAAATCTGGATTTAAAATGCAATCTCTGATATTAAGTCATTTATTCCATTTGGTTGAAACAGGACAAATCCAAGCTCCTTTATGGACAACTGGTAATTTCCCAAATAATCAAGCTTTCCTTGGTGAATATGTAATGAATTTATTAAGGAATGCTTTCCCACAATTATCTAGGTAAAATTTTTATTTTATTTTATTTTATTATTTTTTATTATTTTTTATTATCTTTTATTTTTATTTATCTTTTATTTCACAATTCTTTTTTTTTTCAAAAAATTTTTTATTTAACAAAAAAAAAATCATTTTTTTAGCAATCAAATTCAAAAATTCGTTTCAAATCTATTCGAGTTAAATAAGGATATTCCATCATTTAAAACACAACTCCGTGATTTCCTTGTTCAATTACAAGAATTTGCTGGAGAAGATAATCGTGATTTATATGTTGAGGAAACTGAAGCAGAATTGGCTCGTCAAAAAGCTGAAACATTTAATAAAGCTTTACAAATTCCTGGAATGATCAAACCAATGGATAGACCTGATGATATGATGGATTAATTCTCCCTCTCTCTCTCTCTTCTCCTCTTTTCTCTCAACTCTATTGTTACTTAGCTTTCCTCTTTTTTGAAGACTCTTTTTTTTTCCTTTTCTCAAAAAACAACAAAAATAAAATAAAAAATAAGAAAAATTTATCTAGAGTTTTTTTTTAGGTTTCATTTCATTATTTTACAAAATTAAAAATATTTTTTTCTTTCAAAAGATAAATATTCATCACTACATAAGACAATTAAAGAAAAAATTTCACTTGCTTTTTGATCTAAAATAAAATAAAATAAAATAAAATAGAATTGATTAGTTTCAAGTTTGATATTTAGTGAATTAGAATAAAATCAAATAAACCAAGAATTCCAAGCTCAATTTGTAATCCCCTTACACATTGAACAGGATCCTGTTGATACTTTTGCAATAATGTTATAACTTCTTGTAATTGTTCATTTCCTTCAGTATATAATAAAAGAGCTCCAAAGCCGTTCTTCCACTCCATGTTGCATCAAAATTCACTTCTCTTTGATCTCCTAATATCCATTTAACTACATCTATATGTCCATCTTGTGCTGCATGAAATAATGGAGTTGCACCACTCACTTCTTGACGATTTTTATCAATCCTTAAATCTTTTAATAATACTTTCACACATTCAGTTTCTCCTCTAGAAGAAGCTAAATAAAATGCTGATTCTCCTGCAGTTGTTCCTATTGCTACATTAACTCTTTTATCATTTAATAATAATTTTACAACTTCAGTATTTCCTTCTTGTGCAGCTTTACAAAGTGGTGAATGTCCATCTTTATGTCTCACATTGATATCAATTTCAGGAATCGTTAATAAGAACTCCACAACATCAACATGTCCTTCTTGACATGCAACATAAAAAGGTGTTGCAGTAAGTGAATTGATATGATTTAATTGAACATTTGGTTGAGAGACGAATAATTTAACAAGTTGAAGATGACCGAATCGACAAGCTAAATCAAGTGCAGACCTTCCAACTGAATCCACTTTAGTAATCAATTGAGGTTCTTGAATTAAAAGCTCTTGAACTTTTCCAATCTCTCCATTTTGAACGAACTCAAAGAATTGTGCTTCTAACTTCTCACTCTTCCCAAAGTTATTGTTATTGTTATTGCTATTGCTATTCAGTTGCATTCTCTTCATCCAATCTCTAAACATTGCACCACTTAAATTGATTGTTTGAAACAATTTGAAATCTTACTTTTTATCCAATAAAGAATATATGAACCGATTGCTTGTATTATAAAGATTCTAGAAATATAATTTTTTTATTGTTGTTTTGCAAAATAGGAGTTGAATAAGTGAAGAATAAGAATGAGATAGCGAGTTGATGTTTGTTTGTTTGTTTGGAAAAAAAAAATTGAAAAAAATCAGGAACACTTTACCTCCTTTTTAATAATATTAGTTGAACAAAAAGTGGTGAAGTGAAATTCAAAAAAAAAATTGGTCAAGGTTTTTCTGATTTCTTCTTTCTTTTACTGATTTCCTTTATATTTTTGAATTTAATTTAAAACATATCAATTCATATAACATATTGTATTAATTCTATATTTTTTAAATTTAGTCAATCAATCAATCAATCAAATTTTGGATGGATGAACAACAATTAATTCGTATATGTCTTCAAAGGAAAACTGACGAGCTTGCTAACTTACTTGCTGATCTTCGAATTGATCCAAATTATGAACATGGATTCATCATTACACCTTTATATTATACTTGCGAATTTCAATGGATTGATGGGTTGAAATTGCTATTAAATAATGAGAGAGTTGAGGTTAATAAAGCAAATAATAATGGAAAAACACCTTTTTATATTGCTTGTGAAAAGGGATGTATTGAGGTTGTAATGTTAATGTTAGATGACGAGAGAGTGGATGTGAATAAAGCTGAAGGGAATGGGAGAACACCTTTTTATATTGCTTGTAAGAATGGACAAATTGATGTTGTGAAGTTGTTGTTAAATGATGCTAGGATTTATGTAGATTTGGAAGAGAAGTTTGATGGGAAAACTGTGATTGAGATTACAAGAGAAAAAGAATCAACTGATATTGCAAGAACTCAAGATTATGACGAAGTTATTGAATTATTAGAATCATTTCAAAGAAACCCAGTTGAAACAAAGACAGAACTAAAAGAACAACTTGAAATTTGGTTTGATCGTAACCTTTTTATTTATTTATTTTTATGATATCTTTATTTTATGAACAAATCAATAAATAAATAAATAAAAGAAATAATAATAATAATAATAATAATAATAATTAATAATAATTAGATATAGAGTTGTCTGCTTCTTGTAGAGAAGGAAAAACAGAAAAGATCAAACAATTACTTATGAAGGCAGAAATTAATCCAAATTGGCATAATCATCAAGGTTTTTCACCTCTTTACGTTGCTTGTCAAAATGGACATATTGAAGTTGTAAAATTACTATTAAATGACCAAAGAATTGACATCAATTTAGAAATCATTGGTTCTGATTATATTGAATCAAGGACACCTTTGCAAACTGCTTGTGAAAAAGGACTTACTGAAATTGTGAAATTATTAATAAAAGATCCAAGGATTGACATAAACAAAGCAAATCATTATGGAGAAACACCCTTTTGGATTGCTTGTCAAGGACGCATTGAAATTGTGAAATTACTATTAAATGATCCTAGGGTTGATGTAAGTAAAGAAAACAAGTCTAATTCAAGTCCTTTTTATATTGCTTGTGTATTTGGATGTCTTGACATTCTGGAATATATTTTTGCAAGTGACAGAGAAATTGACTTCAATAGAAGAGATGGTGATGGACTTTCTACAATTGAAAAAGTAATAAGAGATAGGGATGAAGAGAGGCAAAGTTGGGAAAATAATGTAGATTTTGATTTTCGAAGGGAATTGTTTTCAAGTGTAATTGAATTAATTCAAAGGTTTGAAAAGAATCCAGATAAAACAAGGTTCCAATTGAGAAAAAAGATTGGATTGCTTGGTAAGAAATTTATTCAATTGATTTTTTATTTAAAAACTTTTCAATTAATTCAAACTAAATTTCTTTTTTATGAAAATAATAAGACACTGAAGCTGCTTCCATATATGCAATGATTGTACTTATTTCTGATCACTACTATTTGATTGAAGAATGATTTTATGTATATTTGATCTTGCAAAGAAAAATGCAAATAGTTCAATAAATAATTGGAATCTAAAAAAAAAAAAAAAAAAAATTTAAAAAAAAATTTGAAATTAAAAAAAAAAAAAAAAAAAATTGATGAAATTTAATTATTACACAATATTTAAAGCTTTGATTATATCAACAAAATGAGGCCGTTCGTGGACGTTTTGACTCCAACATCTTTTCATAATTCCAATTAATAATTCTTTTACATTTTCTTGATCTTGCCCATTTAAATTTATTTCATCCAAACTAGGTCTATTCCCAGATGTAACAGCTTGTTGAATACCTTCAGGATTAAGGGATTCCCAAGGTGCTTTTCGACTTAATATTTCCCATAAAGTTATTGCAAATGAATATACATCTGATTTTTGAAGTCCTTCAATATCTCCTTCTGTTTGTTTCACTAACATTCTTGAATAGACTTCTGGTCCTGCATACCTTTTTTTTGTTAAAAAAATGAATGTTAGTTAAACAAATAAAACTCAACTGAAAAAATTCAAGAATTGAGAAAAACCTAGGAGAGAGTCCAAAAATATTAGTAAATTTTTGGGTTGAGATTATATCAGAATGAGAAATATAACAAACTCCGAAATCAGCAACTTTTAATGTAAATGGAAATCGTTCATCTTTAAGTTTTGGATTTGCATCTAAGAGGAAATTAGGTGGTTTGATATCTCGATGTGCAATTGATAATCCATGAACGGCTGTTTTTTTTAAAAAATAGTTATTACAAAGAAAGAAATAAAGAAAAAAGAAAAAAGAAAAAGTTATCAACCTTGTAATCCAAATGATATTTGTTTGACAATCTGAATAGCTGTTAAATAATCATATTCAATTGTTTGATTATTGATATATTTATGCAAATCTGTTTGATAAAGTGGTGTAATAATGGCTTTTGGGGATTCTGAATATCCAACAATGAATGCAATATTTGGGTGAAATGATAATGCACTACATAAATAAATGAATTTAAAAATCAAATAAAATTAAATAAAGTTGTAAAAAAATGAAATGAAATGAAATGAAAACCTTAGAACTGAAACTTCTTGATGAAGCATTCCCAAATTTTCCTCTTCATTTAAACTTGGTATATCTAACAGTGGAGGTTGAAATGATGAATATCAAATAAATAAAAGAATAATAATAATAAAGTCAGAAAGAAAGAAAAGAAAAGAAAGATTACTTTGAACTTTTTTGACGGCGATTGAATCGGCACAAAAAAAGTATTTGGCTCTCAATTCAACATTTAATAAAACTCCAAAATAAATACTTCCTGCACCTCCTGCTCCAATTGATTTTTCAACTCGAATATCTTTATCATAATCAATTTTTAAATATCCTGGAAGGCTGATTTCTAGTTTATTTATGAATTTATTTATTTTATTAATTTATGAAATTGAATTATTTAATAAAATCAAATCAAATAATTACCATTTCCTATTGTTGTATTCAACATTGTTGCTTCCCCACCTCTAATTGTTGAAGGAGCACCTTGAATACCTCTGGAATATAACTTTATATTGGATGGTGATGAACTTTGAGGATTGAGAAAAATAAAAAAAGAAAAAGAAAAACTAAAAAAACCTCATAAGTAGAAAGTGCTTGATCAGCAGCTTCTTTGTTTGGTGAGAGAATTTTTTGTAAAAATTTGTTTTGAGCTCTATGTTTTTTAATGATAAAGACATAAACAAGCCCTCCAGCAATCAGAATAAAAGCAAGAATTGAAATAACAACAATTACTGCAATTAACCATCCTGGAAATTGTGATGCAGTCGCTTCTCCATATGCTTGTTTGTCTATTTATTTGATTTATTTATTTAATTTATTTACTTCACATCGATTCAAAATAAGGAAATTTTAAATAAAAATAATAAAAATGAACCAATGCAAGCACCAGGATTATTAGGATCAGGGAAATATTGATCAATACATAATTCACAATGGTCTCCCATTGTATTCCTTGTACATCCTGAACAGATTCCATTTGTTGAACCACATATTAAAGAATTTCCATTACATTCACAAGCTATTTCCAAATCAAATCAATTTATTGTTCATCCATGAAGAGGAAAGAAAGAAAAAAAAAAAAAAAAAGAAAACCTTGACAAGGTTGTGAATTATCACTTCTCCAATATCCATCTTTACATTTTTCACAACTATTTCCAAATGTATTCCCTTCACAATTTAAACAATGTCCAATTGAATCACAACTTTGAGAAAATCCTGAACAATTACAATCTACAATTTTTTTTCATTGATTTTGTTTTATCTTTTTTTACTTGGTTAAAAAAAAAAAAAAGAAAATATACCAACACAAATTCCATTTTCATCAGGATATCTAAATTCATTACATCTATTCACACATTTTCCAATTTCAAGGTATTTTTCTATTTTTTTTAAAAGTTTTTTATGATTAAAGTACAAGAGAAGAATTTTTTTGAATAAAAAAAGAAAATAGAAAAGAAAAAGGAACCTGAAGTATTATTATAACATGAAGTACAAAAAGAAATATCACTTTCATTGCATGTTTTACATAATGGATTGCAATCTTTGAATAGAAAATTAAATAATTCATTAAATATATTCATACAAAATTAAATAATTAAATTAATCTTCAATGAAAAGAAAATTGAAATTATAATAAGAATTACCAATACAAATGTTTGAAGAATTAAAAGAACCAATTGGACAACTTTCCAAACATGATCCATGTGAAAAAACCTAATTTTTAAATAGGATTTATTGAATTAAATGAATACGGAATAAGAAATAATAAAAAAGAAGGGATACAGTTGAATTGTTAATACAGGTTAAACATTGACGATTTCCATATCCATTACATGTTTCACATTCTGAATCACATTCTAACAAAATAATGAAAAAATTAAACGGGAAGGAAAGAAAAAAGAAAAAGAAAGATTACGTTGACAAGATTTAATTGAATTGGTAATATTGGAATAAAATCCTTGAGGACAAGAATCCAAACATTCGTTTGTTAATGAAAAAAAATTTAAATATGCATGACAATTTAAACAATTTGTTGAATCTGCTCCATCACATGTTTTACAACTGAAATGACAATCTTTTGTTTGTTTTTTTGTTTTTTATTTTTCAATGAAAAGAAGAATTATTGATTCACAACTTCAGAAAAGAAGAAAAAGTAAAAGAAAAGAAGAAGGAAGAAAGAAAAAGAAAGAAATTACTTTGACAAACTCTTGATGAATCAGAATAACCTGTAGGACATTCATCAAAACAATTTCTGTTGGAAAGTACCTATTATATTAATAATAATATTATGATTATTACTATTATTGAAGGAACAATCAAAAAAAGTTGAAAAGAAAGGAATTAACTTTTGGAAAAAGACAAGATAAACAAGTTGAATTTGATGGACCATCACATGTATCACATCCTGTATCACATGCTATCACAAATTTTGAAAGAAAAAAAAAAAAGGTTAACGATTAAAAAAATAAATAAATAAAGATTTTACCTTGACAAAAATAAGATGAATTGATCTTAATTGAAAAAGATTTTGGAGGACATGAAGTAACACATTCTTTTGTTTGTGAAATATAATTTTGATTTCCTTTACATGTTAAACAATTCTTGGATGTTCCTCCATCACATGTCTCACATGATACATCACATCCTTCATTTTTATTATTATTATTGTTATTATAATTAAGAACAAAGATGACGAAGAAGAAAAGAATATGATAAAGAAAGAAACCTTGACAAGATCCTGAAGCATTAAAAGATCCATTTGGACAACCATCATTACATGTTCCTTGAAAAAGAACCTATTGGGAAAAAAAGAACCAAATTAAAATGGTTTGTTGGAAAAAAAAAAAAAGAAAAAAAATTGATTGTTAAACCTTTCCATTTGGGCAACTTGAACAATCTGCGCCACTTGGTCCTCTACATTGATAACATGTTGTATTACAACCTTGTTTTATTGTTTGTTATTAATTTTAAATTACATTCATTCTTCAATTGTTTATTTTCAAAAAAGAAAAGGAAAAAAAAATTACTTTGACAAATTTTGGTTTGATCAGAATAAAAAGAAACAGGACAATTTGAAAGACAAGAATGAGTTGTTTCAAAATAATTTAAATTATCTGGACATGTTAAACATTCAGAATTACTTGGACCATTACATGTTCGACATGATGAATGACATGCTTTTTTTTTTTTTTTGATAATTAAAATAAACCAAATTCAAATTAAAAATAAAATAAAATAAATAAAATAAATAAATAAAATAAATAAATAAAAAATGGTAATTCAAAATAATAAAAAAAACCTTGACAAATTCCAGAGTTATTAAAATAATTTGAAGGACAATTAGTACTACAAGTTGTACCATTCAAAACAAGAGGTGAATCACAAGAAGTACATGATGATGATGTACCTCCATAACATGATTTACAACTTGGATCACAATCTAAATTCAGTTTTATTTATTCATGAGCAAAATTGATTCAAATTTAATATGTTTCAAAAAAAAAGAAAAGAAAAGAAAAGAAAAGAAAAGAAAGAGAAAGGACCTTGACAACCAGATTCATCAGGATATTGATGTGGATCACAAGTACTTCCACAAGATGATCCTTGAAGTAAAAATGATCCATGACAACTCAAACAATGATTTGCATTTCCTGAACATGTTTTACATGATGGGTCACATGCTATTTTTTTTTAAAAAAAACAAAGAAAAGAAGAAAAAAAACAAATTAAATATGAAATTTTGTTGAATTTATATGTAAAAAAAGAAAAAAGAAAGAAAGGGGAACGAAAAAGAAAGAGGAAGAAAGAAAGAAGAAAGATTACAAGAGCAACCACCAGAACCATTATCGTAAAAACCATCATCACAAGATGAACACTTTGTTGTTCCATTTGTAATCCAACCAACATTACAAGAACAATCTCCATTTGAAAATAATCCATCTTGACAATTTCCATGTCCACAATCTTGACATATTCCTTTTTATTTTAATATTCTTCAATAAATAATGGAAAAGAAAAGAAATCAAAAGAAATAAAATACCAGAGCAATCAGGACCATATCTCAAAGATGAACATTTATCACATTTTTTGCCAGTAAGTGTTGAATCCCAACCAATATCACAAATACAATCTCCTGTTCCAGAAATACCTTCATTACATGTCCCATGTTCACAATTTTGGCATTCTTTTGGTAGTTTTTAATTCATTTTATTGAAATAAAACCAAAATTGGAGGATATGAAGAAAGAAAGAAAAGAAAAGAAAGATACGAAGGCAATTAAGACCATATCTTCCAGGAAGACATTGAGAACAATCTCGACCAGAAAATCCTGGTTTACAAATACAATCTCCAGTTGTTTGTTCACAAATTGTTGATGAACTTCCTGGAATATAACAATTACATGCTTTATTATTTATTATTTGTTTGTTTGTATGTTTTTTAAAAAAAATGAATTTTTTTAAAAAAGGGAAAAAATAAAAGAAAGAAAAGAAACCTAAGCAATTTGTGTGACTTCCATAATAATTTGGGGCACATTTATCACATGAATCTCCAATTGTATTTCCTCCACAATTATTACAAATGGTTCTTTCCATGTTCTCTCCAATATCATAACAATAATTTGAGTGGCCATTACAAAAGACATCACAAGCTATTAGTTTTATTATGCATTATTAAAAATTGATTCCAGGTAATTGATTAAAGTGGTAAAATGAAAAAGAAGAGGGAAGAAACAAACTGATTGATCTATAAACTGAAAGTCTCCAGCTACCTCCAGCATATTCATTGGAACTCGGTGTTCTATAATCACACTCTTTTTCTGGTGCTTTCCCTAAGCTATGAATGTAGAATTATATGATTGATTTATTTACTGGAAAGAGATAAAATTTACAATTGGTAGTTCCCATTTCCACACCAGCATTCTCCCCCGTATTCGATCCCAGAAAATTTATACCCTGTGCATGCAGTTCGACACAAAGAACTTGTTATATTCAAGCTAGTGCCTATATAAGCAGGAAGTGCCCTTGTTGCTGAATCAATATAACAGCCAATATATCCTACTCCATTAGCTATAGTTCAATAAAGTTTTTTTTTTTTAAGATACCAGAGTAAGAGAAATAAAAGACACAGAAAAAGATGTTTACTTGCAACGCTATAAACTGAAATTCGATTTACTGCACCAGCCCATTCATGAAAAGGTGTTGCATAAGTAGTACATTCTGAATCAGATGCAGCAAGTCCACCATACTTATTCAATTCATCATTTGTGTTTCCACAATAACAGTTAGTGCCTTGTAATGCATAATAAAGATATCCTGTACAATTCCTTGAACATGTATTTGTAGTTTGACTTGGATCTGAACCTTTATCAACTAAAAATGCATGAGGTACTAAATCTTTATAACATCCCATATACCCAACTGCATTTTCTATTTTTGAAAAAATTTTAAGTGTTATCATCAAGAAGATGAATTGAAAATTTTCAAGATAAAGAATGAAATATTACTACTAACAGAATAAACAGAAGTTCTTAATGGAGAGCTAGCACCACAAGCAGCACCATCACCACTACAAACACTTGAGCACTCAGAATCAGCAGCTTTCCCATACCTAAGCAAATTAATACAGATTTGATTTATAAATGCTCAATTTAGAGAAAAGATAAAGATTCAAAAAGAAAACTTTACATGGAAAATCCTGGATAGTTTATACTTAAAACAGTGGTTGGGACTTCGTACGACCCACACCAACATTTTGACCCTTGGAGCCCAAAATATTTGAAAGCACCATCACCATAATTCCTACAAAGTTCGTTGCATTGAAATCTTGAAACAAGAGTAGTCGATACAGTTGTTTGCATTGCTGGTGTTACACTATTATCGATATAGCAGCCAATATATGCAGGGCCAATAACTTTTGATTGATTGGTTTAGTATACAATTCTATTGAAAAAGAAATCAAAAAATCTAACCTCCAAGAGAATTTGCTAATCCAAGAAATATTATAAGGAACCATGAACAAAACTTCAACATCCTATTATTTCGAGAAAATAAAACGAAAGCTTAAACATTACTTCAAAATAAGTCTATAACAAATATATTTTAGTGAATTTCAAACCTTTTTATTCAGGTTAAAAGCATCTTTAGCTTTCAAATCAAAGTTATGTTTGAGATGTTTTGTTTATCATACTTGTTTGTTTTGTTTTCAAATCGCTTTGACTTTCAGTTTTTTTTTTTAATTGTTTTTTTTTTTTTGAACAATTGATATCAAAATGTTCGATGAATGAATTGATTTGATTGAAAGGTTTATGAAATGTATTGAATGAATGAATCAAATGAATCAAACTGTTCACTCCTTTAGTTGTTATTCAACTCGCATAAACAATTATTTATTTATGAGTTTGAGTTCCACAAAAAAATTATCACTTTGATAATCAGGAAATGCAAAATAAGGAAAAAGGGAAATAAACCCGAGTCAACAAATCGAGGGAAAAAAATCCCCTGATAAGAAAAAAAAAAAAAAAAAAAAAGGAAAA
>Ga0209960_1002838_pt1 | contig 16249 bp, 12 predicted proteins | sample ThiBiot_500_plan_2_FD_183947 | JGI IMG/M metagenome (GOLD analysis project Ga0209960, IMG submission 183947) | Wastewater bioreactor microbial communities from Cape Town, South Africa - Thiocy_expt_500_plan (SPAdes) | ecosystem: Engineered > Bioreactor > Thiocyanate-remediating >...
TATTTGAATCATACTCGTAGATTAGCGGGAAGGGTTCTTCAAGTTCATATGCTTTAAAGGAATCGAATAAGAAAACACAGCAGTCTTGGTCGTCATTTTTAGGCAATCTATTTTGCCTCTGGTCTACGAAGCAATTACATATATTTGCTATGATTACCAGTCGCCAGTGATCTCTAGTTTAAAAAGGTAAATAGTAATGTATAATTCGAAAACAGCCACGATTTCTTGATTAACTGCGAAACTTACTGTTGGTGAATTGGTATGATAATATATTTGACGGATAACAAATCTTCTCTTAATCCGTGAATAATAAGCGATTCGTTGCTTTCGAAAATCAATGGCGAGTAATGAGCAGGGATTACATAAAATAAATTGCTGTCAAGGGGTATTGTCTTGATGTAAGCATCAAGTACCGATGCAGATAAAAGGCCATTTGATTTCTTAACTTCATTCAAGTCTTGAAGCTCAGGCGGGAAGACTAAAAAGAATATGTGAGTGTAAAGTAGACAAAAAAAAAAGACCTCTCATACTTTTTAACTGTAGTTCCACATGATCATCATCTGAATTGTTGTTTACTTTATCTATCATCTCAGCGTCTATCAATACAACCAATTAATAAAGAGATCTGTATTAAAAACACAAAAAAACAATAAATAGAATACGATACCATCTGCAGGTTTCTCCGAGTCTAGATATACGGTCGAACAACCAATTTCGTCAAATGACATTGCTGTCAGTTTAACAGTATCCTTATTATCAAAAAATAGCCTGTTGACAGCGACAACATCCTTTTCCGGCGAGTGAGATAGTTTATCATGCTCGTGATTTTCGTCGGTTAGAGGAATATCTATTATTGAAGTAATTAGTGAGAAAGCTCTGTTGCATAAACATAGAACATCATTACCAATATCTATATCTTTGTAGTCGCGTTCTAATATTGGTACATCATCGAGTAACAAATCGGCATTGTTAGATTGTTCATTACAATCAGGAACACCGGATGAATAAGTGCCAGCAAAATCATTCAAAGTTTGTGAAACGGTGACTTTCTTCGGCGTACTCACATTCTGATAATAGTCATCATCTATTTCTCGAACTTCTGTTAGAATGTCCATAATATAAGAGCGCATCCATTTGGCATCTAAAGTAGCCTCCCATATGTCGCATTGAATAAACTCAATGGTGCTAAATGGATATCGTACGAACATCATAACGAAATGAAGTATAATCACTCCGCAATCGACTCCGTTCTTTTGCTTGTATGAGTTCACTATTTTCACTGTATAATTATTGGAGTTGAATGTCACCATACTAGCATTGTCGTGCTGTCCAAGCAACCATTTTGTTTGGAAATAATGTTCCAAAAATCTTTTCGGCAAACAAATCATTAATTTAACTGACACATGCAAAGCTGCTTATAATGTTTTGCATACCTGACAATATGTGATACTTGTAATTCATAAGGATTACGGTCAAAGGGTTCTAAAGGATCAAAGGAGAACACGTTGCAAGTGTCGGGTTCATCAAGAGTGGATAGAAGTAGATGAGGATTGCATATTACCAAAAGCGTCCAATGAGAGCTAAAATTTTATCAAATAGGTTAGAGTAAGTTTGTGTCTTCAAACTTTAGGTTAATTACCTTTCTAAAACTGGTATAATAATGTATTTGTAAGAGAACAGATCTGGTAGTGTCCAGTGATCTACTTTAGAGGGACCATGTTTGATCTTTCGGTAGAAAACAGATGAAAAAAAGTAAAATTCTTTGTCGGCGTGTTTTTGTTTCACTTTTTCGATGAAGTGGTCCACTATTTCATCACTCAACCACTCAGTGCTTGACCGTAATATGTCTATAGCTTTTGGCGAGACTTTGGTAGTTCGATCATGAAGCAGTTTTTGTTGCTTTGTTGTAGGATATTTAACATTGTCTTCATCTGCTTTTGCTTTTCTTTTTCTAGTTGTGGGTAGTAGAACAATCTTTCTTTTGGACTTTTCTTTCTCTTCTTTCTGTAAATTATCTATTTTGAAGGAGAGTTACTAAACTGGAGATGAATTTGCTATGAGACTATTGGACTACTACCAGGAAGCATAATTATGTCACAATTGCCGACTTGATTTGATGTAGGATGAGTTGACTGAGGGGAATCAATAGGGTCTATGGGAAGTTAATATATTTACTCGTTATACTTCAAACGTCTATCTACCTTGACTTTGCTTCTCAATTAAAGACAATACGAACTCGGGTGTGACAGTTTGCGTATTTTGCCGATGTTGTGAGTTATTATTATTATTCTTTGCGAACTCATCGTCTCGTTGATTTTCAATATTACAATCAATATTTCTAAAAGACTTATTTTTAGAAATTCAAATTATAAACTAGAACACTTACGTCGATGTAGTTTCAGGCATTTTGTCATCGCACTTGCCGCCGATTATTTGGTTGGTTTTATCTAACATAGTATCTAGTTGATCAATCGGTGCTAGTCTATATTTAATGAAGTATCTTTCTGCTTTGACTCTCTTTTTCTTATCTCTTTCATTATTGGATGATGTTTGACGATGCATTACCGAAAGAAAACAATTCATACAACTGATTTGTTCTTCTTTGTTGTCATCCTCATTTTGATCCACGTTGGAAATGAATATGTTGGTGATGGGAGATTGACATTGAGAACAAGCAAGCTCTTGCTCGTAATTATCAATAGGAAGTACTATTTCCTCTATGCGAATAAAGGCGTTGAAACTTAATGCTTTGTTGCGCCAATCATTTTGCTGTTTCAACCATAATTTAAACAAAGGGAGAGCTGCAGTTGCATGTGCTCTAAATATAGAGTCCTCATTCAACTTAGATGCTGAATTCATGATTGTGTCGATCAGACAGTACAAGGCAAGTTCATTTATACAGTATAGGTGATCATTCCATGGATGTACTGCGTGTAGCGTCTAAATACCAGAGTAAACTTTAGTTGCCATGTTTATCTCGCCAAAAAAATCTGCTATAATTACCTGAATATGCGAGTAGCGTTCTTTGAAGGACTTTTCAGTTGCTCCAATGTACGTACTATCACAAGCAATGCCCAACAATGGAATTGATGATTCCTGATCCAGCCCTTGATCAGGTTTGTGTATCTTTTTAAAACAATGAAACTGGCTTGGAGGAAGTATAATCGCCTGTCCTGGATATACTTTAACCGAAGATGATTGAATGCCGCACGCTATCAATTTGGTTTCTAGTGACTCATCCCACAATTCTTTGTTACCATCTAGCGTAAAGTCTTTACCATCGTGAGGTAGAGCTTGGGATTGGCCAATTTGGGGTAGTTCTAATATCTGTCGAAATAAGTATTCCTAGTTACGAAAATGATGAACATTAGTATGAGCGAGTAAAATGCTTTTAGATTTTAATCTTTACTTGTGATGCTGTCATTCTAGGCCAATAGTGAACCAAATTATAACCTGTTCCCATCATAACACAATGTACGGACAGCTGAGTCCCAAATCCATCTTGGTGAGGAAATGTCATTATGTTCCCCCAAGGAGGAGATAGAAATCCTTTGTACGCCACATCCGGCACGGCTATATCTTCTGAAACGCTGTGGAATAATGTTAAATAGAAGAAAAATCACAGAATAACACCTACTTCATTATGTATTGTGACAAACATAGTTTGCCTTTAAACGAAAATGCATCTATGACAGGATCTTCTCTTATAGTTTTGACGTGTATTGAAGGAACTAGAATATCGACCAAGTAATAGGCGTGTGATTTTGAAGGTTTTTTGCGTTCTTGTTCTAACCACTAATGGTAAGTATACAACAAAATTAATTAATCAGAACCATGAATAACATACTTCTTACCTCATACCACTTGCCTACCGTCCATTTTTGCTTTTTCTTTTCGTTTACCAACTTCCAATGTTCTTCGTTTATTTTTTCGAATTTGATAAGCGTACCTTTTCGCGTATTATAACAATCGATGAACTTTTTCCAATCTTTTAACTCCGGAGGAATAAACTCAGAGTTCATATCGACAATGACCGCTTGTTGATTATCCACTTGGCTTGCTAGCTGTTCTAAATTGGTTGTTCTCTTTTTACTCTGCATAAATGAGAGCGAGTTATAAATTTTGGGCTCATAAGGCGTGCTTAAATACATTGGTAAGTTTTTTACCTTGCCTTGATTAGGTGTATTTTTATTTTGAGATTTTATTTTGGTTGTGTTACCCTTCTTACTAGAAACCTTTAGGTAATGAGGAATTAACCAGGAGAAAAATCAAAACTAGCTAATCCACAAAGATAAAAGCATAATTTATGAGTACCTGGTAACTAACGAGCCCATCTTTTGAGCATCTTAAACCATGGCCCTTTTTACTATTGCAATATATTGCTTTGGGATCAACATCTTCGACGCGGGGATGGAGGAATTTCTAAACAAAAAAAAATAATTCAGATGCGAAGCATTAACGTGTAAAATATATTTATGCTATTTTTAAAAGCAAATGTATGATAACAATTTTATATTGGCGGTTATAAGGATTTTAAGATACTCACTACTTTCACTTGAGTTCCGCAATTGCAAGTAATATGATCCTCTGGATTTAATTCATTATTGGAATTGATGTCGATCCAGCATTTTCGTTTTGCAATGAATTTTATTGTTGCAACTGATATTGCCATAGTTGGTATAACAACGGGTAGCAGGCATGAAGTACATTGCCAACAAAATAATGGCGAATTATTGGAAAAAGTTTTTTGTTGCGTCAGAGAAATTTCGCATCCTGGATGGGAAAAAAAAAGGGGGGATTTTTATGGTACTTGCTTCTCATCAGTACGCCACCAGTAAATTCCTTTATATCGCCTAATCCTTGTGTTTTTTTTTCGCCCTTTTTAAATTAAGCCGTACACAAATATAAATAAAAAGAAAAAAGCATCAAATTTACTTTAGGTACTACGGTCAAGCTTTAAAGTGAGGTCACGCTTCCCATTAAAACAAAAACGAAGCGAAAATCTTATTAATAAGCGAGTTCCTCTAGCAAAATAATTCGAAAAGGTTCGCAGAATTAAATATTGAATGTTGAGAATTTCACATTTTGTATTTTATTGTTTAGTGTTCGATGCAACCCTTCTTCCTTCCTATTTTTCGCATTTTTGCAATCTTTAGGAATTGTGGATGATGAATTCTCATTGTGGTTAATTTTGTCTGCTATTTTCTATTCTGTTGTTGACTATCTTTGACCAGAATAGGCTTAAAAAAAAGCTGTTTCCACGCTTTTTATTCATTTACCTTTTTAACTTCAATCACACGCAACAACTTATCACACTACCAACAAAAAACATCGCTGCAATGTCCGACAGAAACCCGAAGAATTGGAAAAAGAAGATCCGAAACTTTGCTCGTATCGAACAAGAGCATCTCATTCCTAAATTCGGCGATCAAGGCTCCATTTGGAATCTCGTCGCTGCTGTTCGTTTACAGCTCGCTGGCACCGTTCTTGACGACGTTTTCTCTGATCCAGCAGAGCTCACGCACCTCTTCATCAAGTTCTTAGATAAGAAGAGTATGCACGATTTGGCGCGGTCAATTAAACTCTTTCGCAAGCTCCGAAACTTGTTGGTCCACAAGAAAATCATCACTCTTGGGTTCCTCGAACAAGCTTTGACGCGAGTTGTCTCTTTCTGTACTTGGATGAAACAATACGCCGAAAAAAATACTGCGCCGAATGCCTTCAATCAGAATGATATTACTGATTTGCTGAAACGGGTCTATTCTTTGGCCCGCACTGTAGGAATTGAACTTCCTCCTAATACCCACGGCTCGAATGCTACTTCGACCTCGGGTCTTAATGTAAGAATATAACAATCGCTTCATAACTGCAACACAATACTAATGTTTATATATGTTTAGGTGCTCCCTAGTTCCAACACGAACCAATCAAAGGTTCCTGCTCAATCTTTCCTCAACGCTGGAGACCCTCAGCTTGCCTCCTCTGCTGAGAGCGATGAAGAAGATTCGGAACGTTCTTTTGACATGCCTGTTCGTCGCAACAACAATGCGGTTGGTGACGAGGCCTCCTCTGAAGATGATGAATACAGGTCATCCCCTGCTCATCGTCCTAACAACAACAACAAAGATGTGGTTGACCGCGAAGATTGCTCGGACGACGATGAAGAGATGCACTCGTGCGAAGAAGTCGGCGAGGTATCATTGCCTGTACCTCGTCCCCTGGCTGCATTTCGACCTGTCACCATTCCTCGTCGTTCAACCGGAACCTTTCAACCAATTACCGTGCCCTTCCCAATTGCTAAGCCCACAGTGTCGGTGACTCCTACCCCGACCAAAAGTGCTGCACCAATGGCTACTAGCAGTCATATAATGTCTTATCAGTCTGCTCAAGCTCCACCAACTGTCCTTCCACAACGTGGTACATCAGGAAGGCTCCTCCTGCGTATTGGTGACGCTAATCCTACGCCTGCTCCTCAACCACCTCAAGTGGTGGCTCCTCCTCCTCCATCTCATCAGCTACAGCCAGCGCAAGCATTCCACGGTGTCATCAATCAATACCCGGGTAACTACAGAAATGATCTCAAAAACCGCGTGGCCATGGTACGCTCCGGCAGATTTTCAGGTCTTTCGTTCTTGCTTATCCGTCCAAATGGATCCAATTACGTGGCGCGTAGCACTGTGACCGGTCAAGAGCACTGGCTGCCAGTTGCGACAACTGTAATTGATGTTCAGGCTCCTGTTATTGTCCATCCTGCCATCGTACTTCGACGTGCTCCACCTAACAGCACCAATGTCGTGCAAGTGCCTGCCGCGGACGTGCCAGCTCAAGTACCAATCCAGCAAAACCAGCCTCCTCAACAAGTTCCTCCTGTTGTCCAACATCAACCTCAAGTCTTGACTGCTGCCGACGCCAAGCAAAACCTCAGCGAATTGATCAAGGGCAAGACTTTGACATTGAGAAGCGGCCGCTATTCCAACTCGACTGGCGTGTTCTGCAATTGGAACGGAAACAACTGGAGATGGCGTTGTGTTGGCAATGGCATGTGCGACAGATGCGTGAATGAGCCGAACTTCAAACACGCCTCGCCCAATGACACCCAGATTGAAGTTCAGTGGTAGTTAACTTACGTTTTTCGTTGTTAAACAATTTAAGTTCTCTCTCGCCGACGACCACGAGTTTCGAAAATAAGAATTCAAATAAAACAAACTTACCCTATTAACTACCGCTAAATTGCAATCATGAAAAGTTGATTTAGCTCGGAATCAATGAGATGCAATGATTATACTGCAAACGAAACTATGCTAACTAGGCTATTCGCATCTTAATGCTTTGTCTCCGACTTTGACCCAGATTACTTTTAACGGAAAAGAGACAACGCAACAAAGAATTGTCCGCTCAATGCTGCATGGCTCGGCGAGATGTTTACTCTTTCAGCGGACATTATCTTCACAAATCTAACAGTTTGGGGCAACCCAAATTTTTTTTGGGGGTGGATACTCACTACTTTCACTTGAGTTCCGCAATTGCATGTAATATGATCCCTGGATTTAACTCCTTATTGGAATTGATCTCCGTCCAACATTTTCGTTTCGCCACGAATCTGATGGTGGGATAAAAATAAATTGCCAACAAGATGGTGGAAAAGAGTCAGAAAATTATTTTTTTGTTGGCATTTGGTGAGATTTCGCTGGTCCACGTTCCAAAAAACCTTTTCATAATTTTGTGGTACTTGCTTCTCCATCGGTACGTGACGAAATAATAATAAGTTTAAAGACAATATTTACGTATCCAAAGGATTGCGGGTTGGAGGGATGGGTCACTTTTTTTTCTTGTGATTTGACAATATTATATTATGCTAGAAACAGATGCAAATGGGAGCGGGCACTCGAAAAAGATTCTGCGAATCTTTATAAATATTGCACGTTTTCAAATTTATTGCAAGGCAACGATACAAACCCTTCCTTAGTAGTGTAGTTACGTTGGACATTGATACCAACCTTTTTATTCTTCTTCCTCCAAGGGAGGTAATGTAGATGCAAGAGATATGGTTTGGTTTTTAAAGAGTGGTAGCATTACATCGATCAACGGATGAGCTCCATTCGTAGTGGTGGATGTAGAGACAACATTGACTGTATTGGTACCTTGATTCGGATGTTGCACCATCCAAGCCACGTAATTAATTAAGTTCTCATAATGTTCTTTGTTGTCAGAGCAAAGCACTGGCATGATGTGCTGAAGATGAGGCAATTCATTACTCATTCTGCTTTGTAGATGTTTTCGTTATCAGATGATTAATTCCTAGTTTGTGGCTGATCTAATCTCGTGTCAAATCCAAATTCAGTTTTCTGGCTTGTTTATTAAAATCGATTAATAAAATTTCCCATGCTTTATTGCAAATAATTATTGTTGGGTCCAAGATTCCGTAAAAGGAAGGTTTGACCAAATTTTGTTTTGTTATTGTTTTTTAAATAATAAAAAATAATATAAAATAATAAAATAATGGCTGGAAACCAAATTTTTTTTTTACAAACGGTCGAAACTTCCTAATTAAGATATTGATGTGATTCGAAACTCGTTTTTGTGAATCGAACGAGAAAAAATTATTATTGTGATTTATCTTTTGTTTTTTTGGTAATAATTCTCAACCAATCAGAGAAAGGCACCAAAAAGTATTTAAACTCTTCTTGTTTCGCACATAAATCAGTCAACAATGAGCGCAACATCTAAAGAAGAAAGAAAAAGGAGAACTAGGGACGAAGAACAACAATATTTTCTAGGGACTCTTTTAAAACAGTACGACACTTTTGAGCAAGCGAAAGAAGAGCTAAACACTTGTTGTGTTTCTTCTGGCAATGCATACACCATATTTGCCTTTCCAGGGGAAAAAAAAGGATCGCTAGTTTACGTACCCTCAACACTAAAACAATTGGAAAGAATTTGTAATCAGGATCAAAGCGATATTGGTCGTCATGGTTTGGAAGTGATTGAAGATGGAATGAGAATGAAGCTGTTTTGTCGCGTGATAGTCAACAAAATACCAAACAACGACTTGAAAGAGAAGAAGATGTTGGATAGTTTGAAATACTACATAATCCAAGCATACAATGTGATTTGTCCTAACGCGGCCGTTTTGACATTGCATGACATCATTGTAGAGCACCTATATGACAACAATAGAGATGTATATCGTATCAAGATTCCAGAGCGTTATGGAGTTGTATCGAAGTTAAAAGAACAATGCACTTTCTTTCACCTTGTCCGAACACTTGCAAAACGAGACTTGCAAACCAACGATGAACAAAAACAGACTAGAGCTAAACACCTCCTTATCTTTCATCAATTTGATAATGGAATGGAAGCACAAGACTGGTGTATGGATATGTCAGTGTACTCGGAGCAGCATCATAGTATTCTGAATTCTGCAGCGTATGGAGACAAACAAAACGGCGTTTTTACATTGCTTGATCGACCTGAAACGGATAAAATTACGAATGAAGAGTGGCAATCTTCCTTGATAGTCAGTTTATCAGCAAGCTCTCCGCAACTAGTAGTGCCTGAAGATTTATTAGCTCAGAGTACCTCCTATTTAATCAAGAAGAAGAGAGTCGTTGATGTCATTCACGGTTGTCCGTTGATAGAAAATTTGGAAAAGCCCATTGCTCAGTCGGTTACTTCATTGGAAGACGAAAATAATGAGGAAACTCAACTCGAATACTTGAATGAAAGGTCACCACAAAAACCTCGCTCTATTCCTTGTTACGTGAATCTTCGTAACATTAGTTATTATATTCCTTCCGAAGCCGAAAAAAACCTTATAAGAATGGTTATGAATGATATTGATCCTAATTGGTGCGGTGATGAGCCCATCAATCTTTTCATAAAGAAGATATTCCTCAACGAGAAATTAGATGTGCTTCCGAGGAAAATGCTTATCATACCGCACAGTAGTTATTGTCCAATTACAAAGAAACATCACAAGAAATGCAAAGCTCAATTGCTAGTTTCACAAGACGCAAAATTGGAGATTCTCTGCTCATCGTCTTCTCACTACTCGAAGCAAGATCAATTTAACAGCAAATTTTGCAACCTCAACGTTATGATTGACTTAATCAATATGAAAGCATTCAATAAGCAATTTCACAACAGAGGGCGAGAAATTGTCCAATTAAACAATTCCGCTTGTTTGGACGGCTTACTTTACTACACTTGGGGAGTAGAAGAATGGAGAAAAGCATTCAATCTGAAGTACAGCTTTATAGAAAAAAATGGAATAATTGCATATCGATTTACGGATGGGGATGCTTTTTTCATTGCCGAGTCGAACGACATGACTATGAGAAAGTATTTCAGAAATGCTACTGCTTACTCAGTGGAAAAAAATGACGGGAATAGAGAAAGAAATTGGTGCTTATCACGGTACAACCCTTTCGATACTTGGATGAACTGGAACGAACGAACGAGCTACGCGGATATAGTTTTCCAGCCAAGGCCAATTTCGCAGCCATATTCCACAGGCAATATTCTGAATTCTTGGTTTGGATCGCCATTAAAGCCAAAGTACAGTGCCAATCCGTGCCCCAAACTGTTGCAGCACATATTTGAAGTGATAGTATCGGGAAATTCAGAACACTACGAATATTTGTTGGACTATTGTTCTTGGATGGTTCAGAAACCAGATGTTAAGCCTCAGGTAGCTATCGTTCTTGTTTCCTCAGAAGAAGGTAACACTGTATATGTAGATACTGTCGGATCTTTAATATTAACACTGAAATTCATTCAGGAGCTGGAAAGAATATCTTCCTTAACATACTTATGGATATATTTGGTAGTCACTCAATCCAAATCACTCACGACCAGCATTTCAATGGAACTTTCAACGGGCACCTTAGTAAGCGCGTTTTGATAGTATTGAATGAGTGGAGCAAAGAGCGAGTTACTTCCAACCACTTGTTCAAAGACATATTCAAGTCGGCGGTAACGGAGAGCAGAGGAATAGAGCATAATAAGCTTCAACGCGCTGAATCGAAAAACAACTACTGGTGTTTTTGGATCACTTTAAATAGTGATGATCCATTCGATAATGAAGGAAGCAGAAGAATTTTCGAGCCGAAAGTGTCATGCCATAGAGTAGGAGATCATAAGCATTTCTCAGAATTGGTGAACGAGATAGAAAACGGTGGCAAAGAAGAGTTTTTGCGCTTTTTGCTGGACAGAAAGCGACCAGATGGATGGACGCCATGGGCTAATAAGCCAAAGAGCCACGTAGACATACTGACATCCCTCAAGAATGATCCCAAGAATATATTCTTGAGCTTCTTGTTGACAATTGCGGAGAAAGGATGCTGGAAAACCTCCGAAGGAGACGATATCATCGCCTACGATGAGGCAAGGAAGGTGAAAACAAACATAGCACTTACAGAGTATAGAGAAGCAATGAAGAAAAATGATGTTTGGAGTGTCCACCCCGATATTACCCAAGAGAGACAGCTGAACGCCAAGTTTACGCAATACTTACCCAAAGGGTTCAGCTACAAAAAAAATTATACTTTCTCTCCTGGAGACAGAAAGTCTGCTTTCTTTTTTCCTTCGATGAAACAAATAAGAAGCCACTTGGAATCCATTTATGGCGTCAGATTTCCCAAATTAAATATCAGAGGAGTCAACAATAAGAGTCAACGACCATTGAAGAAGGCTAGAACCGATACAATTGTGCTTTCAGTAGTTGGTAATGTAAGTATTGTACAAGTGTTTATCTACTTATTGATTAACATGATCAATATCAATAAGGTGAAAAATAATGACATTATTGAAGAAGAAATCGAGATCAATGACGACGACCATGAAGTTTCGGTGCATTCACCAAATAGCAACTATCTACAAACACAAAGCTCCTTTTCATCCGAGAGTACCTTGGTTGAGCAATTAAGAGAAAAAGGGCTCCAAATTAAGGACAATCTGGCCGATGGGGATTGCTTGCCATATTCAATTTTGGATTTTCGCCCTGAGTATAAAAACAATCCCAATTTGTTAAGATTTCAAGTGGTGGAATACGTTAGACAGCATTGGCGCGATATTAGAGAAAAGTATCCTGAGTTGGCCACTGCTTTCGAAAGCGAGAGTAGCACCGAAGATTGGAGTAAGAAGGCAGGAACTAGTAAAGAGTGGTGCGAACTTGACTTTGCATTTGTCGTAACTTTGATGCTCAGGTAAATGAAATACACACTCTCTCTTTTACGCAATTAGCCAAACTAACCTAATTCGATAGATTGCATTTAACTTGCTACTTCGTTAATGAAAAAGAAGATCTGCAACGTATCGACTTTCCTTCTCTCGAAGGTGAGATTGCCCGCACTGAGGGCTCCATTCAAGTAGCATATATGAATGGAAATCACTACGTCTCAGTTTGGCCCCTAAGCTCAGCTATGGGTGAATAATCGAACTTTTTTTTTTTGTAGAATTCAATGTCTTTACTGAATTCTGTTTAGTTTTGATAGTATTAATAAATGTGCAATCTTCAGAACAAAGACGAATAATACTCACTGCTCAAAAGAAACAAATCCGTTTAAAAGAAATTAGCACCATAAAATTCCACTTCTCTGGAGTAAAAGCGCTTCAAAGGGGGCAAGTCTTGACGAAGTTTTTGTTTGCAAACAATTTGCCGGGTAGTAGGTAAAGGAAAGGTCCGTTGTTAGAAAAAGGATCGGTTTCAACGACAACTGTAGCCATACCCGCTCAACCAACGCGAAATTGCGTGCGCGAAAATGTATAAGATATCATTGTGGTCCTTAATCCGCATCAAAAGTTGCAGATCAATAAAAATAAAATTTGTTTTCTTCAAGTTACTAACCTATGTATTGCAATGTATTTTGGACATATTTGAAAAATTTAATTTGTCATTACTAATACCAGTAAGCCAAAATGATTGACACCTGTGTATCCAACAATTTTCCACTAAAAATTGTTTAACCAAAAACCACCAAAGCCAATAAAATTCACGAGCTAATACGTAAAAAAGAGTTGAAAAATACTTTGGTAAAACTGCCTTCGGTATTTTTTTGGCTGTAGGGTTAGTACAAGGAACGCTCTGAGCTAATGATAAACGCATGGTAGGTTTTTATAGAATAAAGAGCAAAAGAGAGAGAGAATACTTACTCAAACATTGCTATTCGAAACAATGAACAGGTTGATGGCTTTTTTTTTTTTGTTTTTGGCAACCACTTCCTACTAAAACTACTTGTTTTTCCGCCACTATTTATTTATTTACTAGAATTTTTGAAAAATAAAAACATAAATACTCTGTCCTCAATCATTCTCATTCAATTAAAGCACGAATACAGCAGAATGCAACCAAGAGAAGAAGAAGAAGAAGATCAGCATTGTTTTCATGGTACTTCGTGTAAACAGTGCAATACGTCTATCCATTTGAGAGCAATCGACGTTAATATTCATGGGCGTTTGGACGAGATAATAATTCCTGGGCCAGCAACTATGCTGTACAAAGAACTATTTTATATCGCCATAAATACTTCTGACCAGTGGCAGTTTCAGCAGGTTTCACGAAGAATCTCACCCTGCGGCAATTTGAGCAACGAAAATGTTAATTTGAGAGAACGTGTTCTAGGCAATCCTATCTATCTATCGGACATCTCAAGTAATGAGGATGAGGGTAATCATTACATTGAAGTCCATGATTTGATCGAATACCTGTCGGATGAAGAGAGGCACGATAGACCTCATTGGCCACAATCGACAGCTTTGGACGAGGCTTTTGCCGATGATTTGCAAACTAAGTAATATAAAACACAACGATTTGGTGTAAACGAACTACAGTATTTTGTTACTAACCATTTTTTATCATCTAGTTTAATGGAATATAATTATAAACTTGGAGAAGGTAGCATGCGCTTGAGAGATTCTTTTCTTTCTTCACCTGACGGACAAGATGCATCATCTTTACTTAAAACGAGTTCGAACCCATTTGCATTAGAGAAGCAAATGGAATCTCAGCTGAGCAAATTCAATTTGATAATGAGAAGCAATTCTGATGGAGACCAGTTGCCCTACTCCATAGCCGAACAATTGGCCAAGTTACTCAATTACAAGGAGAATTGCAGTATTTTAAGAATGGATGTTGCACTTTATCTAATGAATCATTGGAGAGACCTCAATACCCAATATCCCAACTCTAAATTGGTTATGTTCGTCGACGAAAACCTAGTTAATGAATGGATATACAAGACCATATATCCTCTCGAGCAGGAACGGTGCGATATTGAGTTTGCTCATGTTGCTGCGTGCCTGTTCCGGTAAGAATGATGCATCTAAACAATCTATGAATGGAATAATATATACTTATTCTCACCTAAACCCGTTTATAATCCAGATTCAATCTTGAAATATACTGGGTTAACAAGCAAGGACAGTTGCGAATGGAACTTTTTACTCCCCACGGAGTAGAACTGACCTCTGAACCTGTTCGCCTGGCCTACATCAAGAAAAATCACTACGTGTCAGTTTTGCAAGCCGAGCACGACAAATGATGTATGGGAAAGCTAAAAATCATTTCTCGTTGATACCGTTCACCCCTTACGCATTCCGCAGAAGAACCTTGCATTTTCATTTTAATCTTGTCACTTTTGAGTATCTTACCCTTCGATAAATTATACAGTTTCAGTTTCACCATCCGTCCCTTTTTATGTGGAGAATGTTAATGATGTTGTGATAACGTGTTTACATCCAAAAAACCCCGGAACGAATCCGATCGAGAATGGGCCGAAACATAAAACTGCTCCAAAATGCTAGGATACTAATACTTAGGCATCCTTGCAATATTTGGTGCGATTTCAGGGCATAGGGTTTTCGGCCCGGATTCGTTTAGGGGTATTTTGGACTTTAACACATGGTATAATTTTTGTCCTCGTTGCAATGAATCTTTGCGTTTATTTCATTAACGTTATGCTGAATACAATAATATGATTTTTATTGCTTATTGATCCGCCTCTGTATTCTTATTTTGCTCCTTCAAATAGTGTGTCACAGCCAGACGAACTTGTGCATCAAAGAATGCATCTCGTTTAGAGAAAATGATTCTAGTCAGCACAGTTGATATGAGGATGGTTATAAAAGTAAACAGCGCTCCTAAAAACCCACCAATATCTTTGATGGATCTATATATGAAATACAAAGGGCCTTCTTGATTAGTTGTCGATATTCTGTTTGTCGTCAGTCTTATTTGTAATTCTAGGCTGCTGAACGGATTAGATAATCCTTGCATATGATTTGTGTCCAAAACTCCGTTTCTGCCAAAAAAGTGATTCTCCAGAACATTCAACGTAGTAATACTTGTCGGATACTTCACTGTCACTTTACCATCGGCAATCTCTTCTTCACGACGAAATTCTAATACAGCTTGACTTATTCCTCCCAGCAGAATGGGATAGTTGTAGTTTGTTACATCCGAGAACATAATTTCGGTGTTATTGTACCAACCACCAGGCATTGTAGTAGGAAATTCTAAAATGCTTTCCCATAACGAGAAGAATTGCAACTCCACGACGTTGGTTTTTAAAAGGGATTGCCAAATAATGCATTCACTATTTCCAAAAGTCAAACATTGAAGTGATTTGTTGAATGATACTAAGGGTTTGCATGCCTCGACGATGCGATATTCGGAACAGTTGAACAATTGCGGAAAATGAGTTCCGTTGAGGGCGAGGTAACCATCACCTTCTGTAGGACGCCAAAATTCACACCAAGCTTTCTTCTCTGTGTGGAAATTTTCTCGATAAGCCATTCTCCACACCCAAGGAAGCCATCCAACAAAGGTTGAGTTTGGAAAACAAAATCCTAGCACTGGCAGATGCGTGGTGTTGTGTGCAGCAATAGAACTGACCACTTGAGGATAGCCCTTGTAATTCCAAACGAATACTCCAACAAATACACCAACCAAAGAGCAAAACAAAATGAGCAGTTGGACTTTTTCGATAAATTCTTTTTTCTTGCCGATCGCATCTGTGGCTTCGGGCAAAGAAAATCTTTGTATTATTCTTGCCACTGGATTCTTGCTTCGGTGAAAAATAACGGAAGAATTTTGCTCTTCTTTTGTTAATAATTTGTATCCAAGTTCGTTTTGCATTTAAGATTTGAATTTAGTTGATCAGGTTTCAAAACTGAATTCATAAATAAATAATCAGGCAATACGAAAAAGATTTTATGGTTACCTTTTTCCTTTTTAGTGTTTTCCTAGAAC
>Ga0209960_1002840_pt1 | contig 16238 bp, 20 predicted proteins | sample ThiBiot_500_plan_2_FD_183947 | JGI IMG/M metagenome (GOLD analysis project Ga0209960, IMG submission 183947) | Wastewater bioreactor microbial communities from Cape Town, South Africa - Thiocy_expt_500_plan (SPAdes) | ecosystem: Engineered > Bioreactor > Thiocyanate-remediating >...
GCATCTTCTAATTCATGTTTCAATTTTTCAATTTGGGTCACCTTTTGAATTAATTCTTGTTCTCTACTTTTGGATTTCTCAGATATCAAACTAACTTCCTTCTTCAAAAGGTCTCTTTCCATAATAACTTGTTTCAATTCCTTTTCCTTCTTTTCAAATAAATTAACAAGCTTTGATGTATCAATCATCTTTTCTTTTAACTTCAATGAGTTGGTTTTAAATCTATCCTTTAATTTCAAAGCTCCTTCCAATTGCCTACTCAATTCATCACAACGAGCACATGAATGAATACTAGTTGTTTTATTCCCACTTTGTAGAAGTTGTTGATGACCTTCTTTTAACACTCCATCTTGTTGAAGTCTTTCATCATCTTCAATATCAATTACAAATGTTTCTCTTGGTTCATGTTGGTGTTCCATCTTAACATTCTGTTGATGGAATTGGTCTTGAGAAAACATTGAATGTGTCTCAGGAGAAATATGAGTCTCAATATGTTCTTCTTCTTCTCGATCTCCCATTACTCTTTTGTATTTTTCTATTATTGTTGGTTGCATATTAGTTCAGGACAAATTGAATTATTGGAATCGAATTATAAAAAAAAAAATTCTTATGCAAGAGAACTTCACCAAAAAACGAAAAGCATAAAAATTTTATTTTTTTTAATTTTTTATGCAAGCCATTCCCCTTCATCAATCCTCAAGAATACTCAACTATCATTGATTCATTCATTCATTGATAACTCAAACTTTTATATTTCAAAGAAAATGTTTTTTGAACTAATTCATTTCTTTTTTCTAATAGAATAATAGGAAGTTGATTCGTTTTGCATTGTGAAAAGGTGAACAGAACCTTAGGTTGATCATTTAAAGAATTTGGAAGAGTATTTTATTTATTACATTCATTAACAATTTTTTAAAAAAATTAAAATAAAGATCTTTGTTTGTTGCATTGGATTGGATTGGAATTAGTTGGAATATATAGGTAATTATTGTTTCATTTAAAGAATTTGGAAGAGTTCCTTTGATTTATTAACGTTTTTTGAAAAAAATTAAAAAAGATCTTTGTTTGTTTGTTGCATTTGGATTGGAATTAGTGGAATATAGGTATTATTGTTGATTTGATTTTTCAAAAAAGAAAAAGAAATAGTGTTTAACATGATAGACATAATGAGTTGGATTAATGAATAAAAAAAGAAAAATAGATCAATAGAATCAAGAATGAAGATCTCTCTTCGTTTTTCAGCAGCGAATGATTCACCAAATTCTGAGACAGAAGAAGATGATCCTTTAGAAAGAATAGTTATTTTATTTTATTTTATTTTATTTATTTTTCTCAAAAATAAAAATAATTTCTGATTGTATTGATTTTTTCTTAAAAATAAAAAGATTGAGGAATCATTTGCAAAATATGAACAGGCATTAGTATATCAAAAAGATAAGAAATTTAATGAAGCAAGAAATATATATGAAACACTTTTAACTGATGAAATTTTGGTGAATTTTATTTTACTTTTTACAATTTATGAAAATTAATAACAATGATCATAATATATAAAGATAAATCCTGGAACAGCATTAAAAGAATCAAAGAAAAAACTTCGGTTTCTTTGTTTAAAAAATTTATCATTAGTTGAAGAAAATGATGGAAATTTTGAAGATGCTTTAGATTATTTACTTGCCGTAAAATCTTTTGTTTTTTTTCAAAGATTTCAAAAAAAAAAAAAAATGAACCAAAATATAGGCAAGTGATGAAGATTCAACAGATGTAAATATGTGGAATAGAATTGGAAATTTATCACTTAAAAATCAAAAATACCCTCTTGCTCGATTTGCATTTGAACAAGCTATATCAAGGAATCCAGATAATACAATATCTTATCAAAAATTATGTGATGTTTTGTTTCTTCTAGGAGATTTTAATGAATGTCAAAAACTTATTAGTAATATAACTGAAGTTGAAGGGTTGCTCTTTTTTTTTTCCAAAATCTTTCAAATAATTATCTAGATTTATTAAAAATTTGATATAGTCCAGCACATTTTCATGATTCAGGTTATTTAAGAGGTTTAACAATTCAAAAATATTTACGTGAACATTATCAAGATTTTGATTCAAGGTTTTTTACTCCTTATTTAGTTTTTTTTTATTTTTTTCTGTGTGCAAGACATTAAATTTTTATTTATTTTTATCTAGACCAATTTATGAATCTGGAGATTCATTTGCACTTTCTCGCCAACAAGCAAAAAATATTATTCAAGATCTCCTTGATTTAAGGGAATCAAATAGAGTGCAACTCTTAGGTAATACCTTTTTTTAAAAAAGTCATCACTTCAAAATCATAATAAAATAAATAAATAAATAAATAAATAGCAAAGGATAAAGAAAAAGAAAAACAAGTTATTGATTTCAAAAGTGATAAATATTGTTGGACTCAATTTGGAAAGTTTTTAATTCATTTATATAAAGAAACAAATGGGTTTGCCCCTTTTTTTTTTTTTTTTTTGAAAAAGAATTCGCAAAATAAACAATAAAACCCAAATAATTTCAATAATAGAAAGTCAAAACAATCCAAGTCAAAAAGAACTTCAAAAAATTTCAATTCAAGAATTAATTTTGTTATCAAAACTCCAGCAAATTTCTCTCACAAATCTCTTGATCAAAACGAAAATCTTGATCAAATTCATTCAGGACCAATGGATTCATTAGATCAAAGCCGCCCTTTAAGGAAAAGAAAATTATCTGATGCTTCAGAAAAGTTTCTTTTTTTCTGAATTCATTCATTTTCTACACTACAACTTTTTTTTTTCCTCAAAAAAAGAGAAAATTCTCGTCGGTCATCAAGAATTAAACAAAAAGAAGTTAGACCTTTTGAAGTCATGGAACAAAATTCAAATTTATCCTCTCTTCTCCCAATTGTTTTATTTCTTTATTTTTCCTCTTTCTTATTTTTTTATTTTGAAAATAAAATAATTGAAATTATTCAAAAAAAAAATTTAGTTCCTTCCAAAAGAATTCTATGAAAAATTGATAACATTGAGTTGGTCAAAATCAAATGAATTAATATCTACATTTAGGAAAATGTTATCTCTTGTAAATCCTCATCATGAATCAACTTCAAAATCAACATCTGTTCCTTTTTATAATTTTGATTTAGCAAAGGTAAAAATTGGATTTTTTTTTAAAATTTTAAAGAATTTTTTTTTTTTAAAAAAAAAAAAACATTTAAAGGAACTTGATTTTGCAATTAAATTTGGAAATTTGAAACAACTTCAAGTCAATGAAGGATCTTTATCAGCATTTTTTACCTCACATTCAAACAATAGTGGTGTTCTTGATCTAGTAAATCTTTATTTATTAATTTTATAATATATATATATATAAATTAATTAATGACTCTATCTTAATCAAACATTAATTACAAGCTATTTGAATTTCTTCTTGAATTTACCTCAAATTCTCAAACATTTTGGTCCCAAAAAGAAAAGGAATCTTTTACAACTATGATCCTTGAAATTTCAGAACATTTAAAAGATTATTTAACTGAAGTTGCTGAACGTGTCATTTGGAATCTCCTTGAATATGAATCTCAAACCAATCCCTTTGAGAAAGAAGAAAATCAAAAACCTGATCTATCTTTTAGTTTAAAAATGGTTTCAAAACTAATTCAAGTAATTTTTTTTCCCCCTTTTTTTATTTTAGTCCTTGGAAAATTTTTGTTCTTATATCGATACTTTTTTTTAAAAAAAACAAAACAACAAAAAGGTTTTTATGTGTTTAATGGAAATATCATTTGAAACAAAATCAAATGTTCCTAATAACTTTGAATATTTTATTAATTTAATTTTTGGGATTGAGAGTTTGGATGTAAAATTACTTCAAAGAATCAAATTAAGGTTTATTTGTTTTCTTTTTTCTTTTTCTTTTTCTCTTTTCTCTTTTCTCTTTTTCTCTTTTCTTTTTCTTCTTTTCTTACAAAAAAATAAAATAAAATCAAATAAAATAAAAAAAGACTTTCTTGGTTTAAAGCAAATAAATTTCAACAAGAAAATAAAACACCAGAAGTATTAACATCATTAAATGAATGTAAAGAAATATTGACTCAATCCCCTGATTGTTGTGTAATTTTAAATTGGTAAGACTTTTTTGACATGTTATTTCTTTATTATTTATTATTTATAAAGAAAAGAAAGTAAAGTAAAATAAAATATAATTATTTAGTAAAAATTATTGGATTGTCACTCCAGTGTCAGTTGAAGATAGAATAAAATTTTTTAATTATCAAACAGTTGAAAATGATTCTAATTCTGAAAGTGAGTTTTTTTTTGATTAAATTCTATTTTCTTTCAAAAAGATAAAATAAAATCTAAAATAAAAATAATTCATAGAAAATCAGATTGATATTTCAAATGGAAATCTTACTATTTTATGGATGTCAAAACGAAAAAACTTTAGTTACAAAGAATGTTATGATTATATCAAACCTTTCCTTCACAATGAATTAAATAATAATGAAACACCTGAATTTGAGTTTTTATTATTATTAATTGATGAAGGACTTGAGGCAATGCTTCAAGAAAATACTTTAGAAATATTAAAAATTGTATTATTTTCTTCAATTTCAATTTTTTAAAGGAAAAAACTCAAAATTAAAATTTTGTTTTCTCGATTAATAGATAAACAAAACATTGACTGATATGTTGAGTTTATTTCAAAAATCATTTCAAGATTCATTTTCAAAATTATCGATCAATCAACAATTAATATTGACAAGAGATTCAATTACTATGGTTCTTTTAACCTCAGAAATTATGAAAAAAGAAAGAGAGGATGGAAGACTTTTTTATGATCAATCAGAAAAAGTATTTTTTTTTTATTTATTTCTTTATTTTATTTATTAAATGAAAAAAAAAAAAAAAAAAGAGCTCAATTTGTCAACCTTGGACTTTATACTTTTTTATCCTTCGTTATTTTCATCAATCTGAAAATGGGGAAGTCTTTGTAGAATCTCCAGGATCAACAAATTCAGAAAATGAATCTGACAAACTGTTTAATTATTTGAAAATTGGACATAGTGAACTGGAGAAAAAAGGACATTGTTGTGATGATAAAGGTGAATTCTTAAAATTTGGAATTCAAGAATTTGCATCTTCTTCACAAAAAATACATTGGAGTGAAATCACTCATTCAATTTCTTGTCTTTTTGGAGTTGAAATTGATGTACAATTTTCTTTACTTCTCTTTTCTCTCTCTTTTTTTTTTTTTTCATTATCAAAATTGTCAAGTAAATAAATCATAAATTTTCAATAAAGTTATTATCTTCAGCCCCAGAGAAACCAAGCCAACTTCGAACTTCAAAAGATTTAGATCTCGAGTCTGGTATTTTTTTTTTTTTTTTTTATTTTTTTTTTTTCCAATTTCATGGTAATAATTTTTTCCTGATAACATAGCAAAATACATTTTTTCGATCATATCAACACCATTTGCCAAACAATTTATAAAACCAATTCAAAAAGATTTTATTCAAAAACTTGATGATATAAAATTTGATGAAATGAAGGAATTCGGTTTGTCTTTTTTTTTTTCTTCAATAATCGAAAGACACTCTTTTTTTTGAAAAAAAAAAAATTCAAATAATTTTATCACTTAATAGAGGAAATGAAGAAAGAGATTGATGAATATTTTGCACTTCATTTAGAAAAATCCTTTGAAGGAATGAAATTCTTTCCATCAGAAAAACTTTCAAACACTTTTGACTCAAGTATTTTATATATTTATTTATTTTCTTGCTATAGTCTTGAAAAAATAAAATAAAATAAAATATAAAAATGATAAATAATAGAAGAAAAAGAATTTTATAAATTCGCTTTTGATGCAGAAGCAAAGAAAACAATTCCAAAATCTATTTATAGAGAAAAAGAATTTTTTCTTAAACCAAAAAACAAAATTATTGAAAAAGATCCACAACTTGAACTCCTCATTGATTTGTTGAAAGTAAGGAATATTATTATTATTAGATTGAAATTAATATTTAATTTATTGTTAGGTTTCCATTTGGTTGGATCCAAATAACCTTGATGATTGGATTCTTTATGGTCGTTCACTCATTCAATCATTTGAATATGATATTGTACATAGAAAAGCTGAAGATCTCCAAAGACAAGGATTTTTAGAACAACTCCATCAAAACTTGAAGGTTTTTTTAAAAAACCACAACAACAAAAAAAATTTTTTAATATATAATAACAAAATTTAGGCCGCTTTCAAATGTTTTCAAAGAATTGCTTTATCAATGGATGAAATTTCTGACAACGTTTGGATAGATTATGGAAATTTACTTTATTCTTTAGGTTTTTATTCTTCAGAGAATTTCTTTCTTTTTTTTCTGTTTGTTTCTTAACAATAATTATAATAATTCCAGGATCAAAGCCATTAATTTGGACTTATGAAAAAACTCAAATTGGAAATGAATTTTTAGAATTTTTCAGATATGATGAAAATATTTTCATCAAATTTTCAAAAAAATGTTTTGAAGAAGCAAAGAACTTGGATGGCACAGATTGGAAGTATTTTCACATAATCATTTTTTCCTTTTTTTTTTTATGATGACTAACAAAATAATAATAATCATAAGAGTTTATTACATGCTTGGAAAAACTTCAATGAAATTAAAAGAGAAACCAGAGGTCTTTGATTTTTCTTTTTTTTTTTTTTTCAAAAGAACAATTTTTTAAATTTAATTTCACATCTTTAAGATTTATTTGGATCATTTTCGCATGGCCAAGAAATTAAGCAATAATTATGAAGGGCAAATTCATTCAACGTCTAAATATTATTCTACTCTCTGGAAACTTTATATTAAAGGCTTCCCCAAAGTTTTTTTCTTTTTACTTTTTCGAATTTTTCAAACAAAAAAAAAATGAATAATAGGATTTTATTTCAAAATATCTATTTGAAGATGAGAAAGTGGAGGAGGGAATTGATGAATATATTCTTAGGAAAATATCAAAATTTGATAACCTCTATGATAAAAAAATCTATTTGGTTTAGTTTGTTTCATGAATTCCTATTTAATTGAACTTCAATTAATTTTTCTTTTTTTTTTTTTTTTTTTTTTTTTTTTTTTTTTTTTTTTTTTTTTTTCATTTCTTCCCATTCCATTCTTTTTTTTTCCTCCTTCCTCTTTGACAGCAGAAGAAACTAAGCCTTTTGATCATCCCCAAATGAATCAAACAATGATTTAGAATATTATTATTATTATTATTATTACCTTTCTATTTATATAATTTATTTAGAATAGTTTATTAATTCTAATTATTATTATTTCTTTGCTAATTCAACATCTTAATGAAGGCGGAGTGTCGGTTCATTCAAATTCCTCAGACTTTCATTAAGTATTGTTTCTTTTTTTATTTTTTATCTTATTATTATTTTATTTTCTAACCTTTTAAGTTAGAAAGAAGCAATTACATTGATGTGAACAGGTTTTCTTCTTTTTTTCAACTTTTTCTTTTTTTTTTCTTTTTCTTTTTCTTTTTCTTTTTCTTTTTCTTTCTTTCTTCTTTCTTTCTTTAACTCAATATTGAAATAAATAAATTTTCATTTAATATTTGGATTTTCGAAATTCATTAAAAGTTACTTGTGTTTCTACTGGACTCTTTCTTGCTTCAAGTACTTTTTTAATTTTATTACTTACTTACTTATGATTTTTTTTTCCCCCCTGGGCTACATAGACTAAAGAATTAAATTTATTTATTCATTTAGAATGTTGAACTTGATCATTAGGAAACATCAAATTAGTATTCAAAAGGTAAAAGATTTACTTTTTCAATATATATTATATCTCTATCTCTTTATATATATAAATTAAAGTCCACAATTTTTTTTTTCAAAAAAAAAAAGAATCGGAAAAGTAAGCACAAATTCGTTGATGATAAAAGAAGTTTTGGTGCCACTTTTTATGCTTCATCACCATTCTCAAGAACCATGACCAACAAAAAAAAAAACTCTGCTACAAACCATGATACTCAGTTGGACTTACCTCAAGGATTGCTTCTTTCTCTCTTCATGCGCATGTCTTATATTCCTTTGCTTTGTTTTTGTTTCTAAAAAGAATAAAATGTTCATTGCATTATTAAATTTTAATTTATTATATTTTTTTATTTCAATTCCCAATGCTATCCAAATGAGAAATTTATCTATGACTCCAGATTGACTCCAGATCGACTCTACATCGACTCTGGAGAGCCTTTTAGTCTTTTTCAAAATCGTCTCTGGATAGGATCAACCCTGCTCTCCGAAGCCGATCCTGATCTCTACAACGAAGTCTCCCGAGCCGCTCTAAAAATCTCGCGACATTAGTTTGATTCCCCAAAGTTTTTTTTCTTTTCACTTCTCGAATTTTTTCAAAAAAAAAAAAATGAATAATAGGATTTTATTTCAAAATATCTATTTGAAGATGAGAAAGTAGAAGAAGGCATTGAATGAATATAATCTATCAAAATTTGATAACCTCTATGATAAAAAAATCTATTTGGTTTAGTTTGTTTCATGAATTCCTATTTAATTGAACTTCAATTAATTTTTCTTTTCCTTTTTTTTTTTTTGTTTCAGACATCAAAAATCCTTCTCTCCCAAAATGTAAAAGAGAAAAATTTTCAAGCAAAAGATGAAATGGAAAAGTTATTTAAAATTAGAGAAGGGAAAGGAAAAAAAGAACCTCTTTGGAATCTCTGGAGGACAACTTTTGAAAGGTATTTTATTTTTGTTTTTATTTATTTTTATTTTTATTTTTATTTTTATGATATTATATTTTCCAAATTCTAAAATATTTAAATTTAAATAGGAAAGACTGTTATTATGCGAAAGCAATTAAATATGCTGGAATATATATTCAAATTTGTAAAAAAGTATATGATGTGGATAATTTATATTTAATTTGTAAAAAACTTTTCACAATGCCTCATCAAATTTTGCATCAAGAAATGGTTTTAACCTCAGCTTTTGAAGCATATACTGATGTTATTTCTCTTTCTTCATTTCTTTTTTGACATTCCTTTTTTTTTTTTTTTTTTTTTTTTTTTTGAGAGCTAACAAAAAAAAATTAGGTTGTGAAAAGTTATCTTCATGATTTTAATGACATTCGAAGTGAAATTCCAAAAAATGGAAGTTTTAGTATTCTTTCTATTTCAACAGGATATCAATTGATGTTTACCGCAGTTTATGAATTATACAAACTTATCAAAAATTTATCCACCAAAACTGGTGCTCATTATCTACCTTCAATCTCTTCCCTTTTAATACATGTTTTCAACAATTCATGGCAAAAAATTGACAATTCAAATAGGATCAAATTTGGTAATTTTTCTTTTCTTTTTTTTTTCCCTAAATTTTGTTTCTAATTTTTTTTTCAAAAAAAAGAGAAAGAGAAAGAAATAACCTTAGAGAATGTTATATATTTTTGTGAAGAAATTTTAAATAAGGCCAACAAGTTCAAATCAGAACTCTGAAAGTTTAAAAGATTTATCAAATGGGAAAAAATTAGAAGATAAGGAAAATGAAAGTGTTGGAAATATGAAGTAAATAAAATAGAAAATAAAAGCTTTCTTTCTTTAATAACTTCACACAAGAATCGTTGATGAGGATGATTATCAAAATGATTAAAGTTGGATGGTTGAGGAAGAGACAAGAACTTCTTTGAACGGATGGGTGCAAGTATGAAACTTGAGTGAAAGGGGAAAAACAAAACAAAAAAAGAAAAAAAAATGGCGAAAAAGTCAAATCAACAAAACTCTCTTTGTATCAATGTTTATTGAGTCCTGCTCTCACTTATTTTATTTATTGATATTTAACAAAACTTTCTTGAAAGATTGATTCTTGATTTATTTCTATGAATTGATTAAAAAATTGAAAAAAAAAAAATTGAACAAACAACAAATTAAAGAAAAAAACAATTTCGACTTTTAGACTATTGAATAGAAGAAATTGAAAATTCATTGAGTTGATGAACATTGAAAAATGTAAAAGTTTTGAAATCGAAATAATAGATTAGATTATTTGAGATATTTGGCCAAAGAATCAAGAAATTGAGAAATCAAGAAATCAAGAAATAAAGCAATCAAAATTGTTTCTTGTTCAAGGTTTTTGTTTTTTTTTTTAAAAAAAATTTTTATTTTGACAATCAAAAATAACAGGTGTTATTTGAGATATTTGGCCAAAGAATCGAAGAATCAGGAAATAAAGCAATTAAAAATGTTCAAGGTTTTTTGTTTGTTTCCTTTCAAATAGCTATTTCTATTAAACCAAATTATTAACCTTTTACATAGAATTCAGGAATGAAAATAATTGAGATTATTGTGCTCGTTTTATCTTTGTTTGTGATTCCAAGTTGTCTGGCACAACCAACACATCCTGATGATGTTTTAATCTTTCAACGTGTGTATAATAATACCGGAGGTCTAAATTGGACGACTCAACCAATCCTTGATGATCCTTGCGCAACTCTACCATGGGGAGGAGTGCGCCCAATTGGTTGTGGAACATTAGAAGGGGGTTATTTAAGGATCACTTCAATGTATTTTCTCTAATTTTTTTTTTTTTTGTAAAGTTTAAATCAATTATTTCATTTCTTTTTTTTTTTTTTTTTTTTTTTTCTAAACAGCACATTGATATCAAACAATCTTGTTGGTCCATTCCCCACAGATCTTCTTTCTATTTCAAGATTAACTAAATTGTATTATTGTTTATTTTCTTATTTTCTTATTTTCTTTATTTTTTTTAATTTTTAACACTTTCTTTTCTCTTCCTTTCAATTCTTATTCAGAATTCTCGAGAACAATTCATTATTTGGACAAATTCCAGAAACAATTTCTAATCTCAATCTGCTCACCACTTTGTATATATATTTTTTTCTTTGAAGGTCACACAAATGGAATATCAAAATACATCAAATAAATGAAATCAGAAATTTAGAAAACAATTACTTAAATGGAACAATCCCAACTCAAATTGGATTGTTAACATCTCTTCAAATTGTGTAAATTTTGCTTTTCTTTCACAATTATTTTTCAATCGATTGGTGTCACTCCAAAACTCTTTCTATTTTTTTCTTCCTTCTCATTCTTCTTTAGATATTTAAATAATAACCAACTGACTGGACCAATTCCATCAACTATCAATGAAAATTTTATTTCACTCACAGATTTGTGAGTTTTTTTTCTTTGATGAACTTCTTTTTGAAGAGACTAAAACTAATAAAATTTCTTGTTTGATGAAGAGATTTCTCTGTAAATAATTTAGAGGGTCAAATTCCATATGAACTTTTGAGTATAACAAAGCTGGAAAAATTGTGATTTTTTCTTCTTTTCTTTTCTTTTCGTTCCTTTTCCTTCAAATTTTTATTTTTTTACAAATAGAAAACTAAATTCAAACCAATTGGATGGGCCTATTCCAACAGAAATTGGAAGTCTTACTAAACTTAAAATCATGTAAAAAGGACTTTTTCAACTTTTTTTACTTAAATTATTAAATGTCAACCAAAAATTGAAAATCAAATAGAGATTTTTCAAGTAATAAACTTTCTGGGACAATTCCTGTTCAATTTTCACAATTCACTGTTATTCAAGAGATGTAAAACTCGATTTATCACTTTCATCATTTTTAAAAAAAACAATTATTATATTTCAGTTTTCCTTTGTTGATTTTTTTTTAAAAAAAAAAGGTATTTAAATAATAACGTATTAAACGGGACCATTCCAACAGAACTTGGAAGTTTAAGTAGTCTTCAAAAGATGTAAAATATAATTCATTCATTTCATTCCAAAAAAATTTTTTTGAATTCTGAAATCTTATAAATCTTCACTAACTAGAAATCTAAATAATAACCAACTTTCTGGACCAATCCCAACCTTTATTTTGATATTACCATCAAATGCTTTGTAAAACAAATGATTCCATTTTTTTCAAAAAAAAATAATCTTTTGAATATTAAATATCAATATTTTATAGATATCTTGCATATAATTATTGGAATTGTCCCGTTCCAAATTATTCCTCAGTATCAATCAATGATTATTCGACCGCAAAAAGCCAGTGTGGTAAATAAAAACGATTAAATACAATCAAATGTAATGTGATAAATGTAATTAATATCAACATAGATTTAAGTTGTGGAACAAATTTATGTTTGATAGGTCAAGTTTGTTCAACAAGATTGAATGGAAATTATAGTTGTGGTTGTTTACCTGATAATTTGGTTTGTTTAAATGGTTTCTTCTTCTTTTTTTTTTTTTGATTGAATGAGTGAATATAAATAAATGAACATAAAAATATAGATGTGAATGAATGTGAATTGGGTACTCATGATTGTTCTATTCAAGCAACATGTACTAATACAATTGGAAGTTTTAATTGTACTTGTAAAACTGGATATTCAGGAAATGGAACAAGTTGTGAGGGTAGAATCTTGTTTCTTTATTTGATAATTGAAGTAAAGAAATAAAATGATCTGAATTAAAACTAGATGAAAATGAATGTGAATTGAACACTGATAGTTGTAGTGCTGATGCAACATGTACTAATACGATTGGAGGTTTTAATTGTACTTGTAATTCTGGGTATTCAGGAAATGGAACAAGTTGCGACGGTAAAATTTCAGTTTGGACATTTGATTGTTCTTTCTTTTTTCAAAAAAAAAAATGATCATAGATGTTAATGAATGTTTAGCAAATAATGGGGGATGTAATCCTAATGCGATATGTGAAAACACAATTGGAAGCTATAATTGTTCATGTAAAGTTGGATATTCAGGAAATGGAACTAGTTGTGAGGGTAATGTTTTATTTTATTTGTCATATTATATTTAAATTCAACCATTTTATTCAATTATTCCTAGATGTTGATGAATGTGAATTGGATCATCATAATTGTGATCTGAATGCGATTTGTACTAATACAATTGGAAGTTTTAATTGTTCATGTAATATTGGATATTCAGGAATTGGAACAAGTTGTAAAGGTACCCTTTTTTAAAGATTTTTTTTTTGATGATAAGATCCTAATTTTTTTTTTCTTGTTTTTATTTTTTTTTTTAAAAAAAAATGAAAAAATAGATATTAATGAATGTTTAACAAATAATGGAGGATGTGGTGAACAAGCAACATGTAAAAATAGTATTGGAAGTTTTAGTTGTACATGTAAAGAAGGCTATTCAGGAGATGGAATGACATGTAATCCATCCAATAATGAAAAAGATGAAAGTAATCAAGCAGTTGGAATTGGTGTTGGTGTTACTTTTGGTCTCTTAGCTTTGATTCTTCTCGTTTTATTAATTCTATTCTTCATTCGAAAGAAAGTATGATTTTGGTTCTTTTGCTTCTTTTCAATCCTAAAAAAATGAAAAATGAATAGAAAAATAAGTGGACCAAAACTCAAAAGAGACGACATCATGAAAGTGTTGATGTTGAAAGGGTTTCAATGACTCAAAGTACAATATTACATTCTTTTTCTTTCCCTTTTTCTCTCCTTCTTTACTTATTCCTTAATGAAAATGATATCGTAGTTGGAGATGCGACATTGATGAACACAAAACTTGAAGTATCAATGCCAGGATTTATGAGAATTGATTATTTAGATCAAATTAGGAAAGAAGAAAAAATTGGTGGAGGTGGTTGTGCTGCCATTTATCGTGGTGTCATTTTAGATCGTTCATTAAGAGATGTAATCCTTTTCTTTTATTTCTTTCTTTCTTTCGAAAACTCGCATGGTTAATTATTTTTTTTTTTCGAAAGAAATTTGGATGCGAAGAGGTGGCATTGAAAGAAGTGTATGATGATCAAAATTTTTCAGCAGAAGAGAATAAAGTAAGATTTGAACAAGAAATAGCAATCATGTGGGGAATTTCATCTCATCCAAATATTATCACTTTGATTGGTTATTCTGATAATCCAAGATGTATCATCACTAAAGTCCTTTTTTTTTTTCAAAGGAAATGAACAAAAATAGAAAAAAAACCAAAAAAAAAAAATAGTTATACCAAAAAGATTTATGGACATTTATTAAAAGTCGTATTGACAATATCCCAAGTGATATTATCATGAAAATTGCAAGTGATATTGCATCAGGAATGAGTATGATGAATTCTGTTGGAATTGTTCATAGGGATCTTAAATCGTTTCTTTTCTTTAATTTCTTTAATTTCTTTCTTTCTTTTTTCTTTTTTTTTTTTTTTTGAAGGAAAAAAAATAATAGATCAAATATTTTATTGGAAACAGTTCAAGGTCAAATTAATGCAGTTGTTTGTGATTTTGGATTGTCAAGAATTCAAGAATCAAAAGTACCCTTCTTTCTTTCTTTTTTTCTTTCTTTTTTCATTTTCCACTTTTTGTTTTAATTGAATTATATTTAGGTTGTAACTCAGAAGTTAATTGACATCAAAGGATTTTCACCACGTTTCACAGCACCAGAAGTATTTGGGAAAGTAATGACAAATCTTTCAAGTATTTCAATTGAAGATGAAATGAGAGGGGATGTCTTTTCTTATGCTGTTATTGTCTGGCAAATGATCACAAGAAAAACTCCTTGGGCAAATTGTGAGCTCTTTTTTTTCATTTTTTTTTTTCACTTCGTTTTGAACACTTTTGAACAAATCTTCAAATTTCAAATTCGTATTATTTTTTTTTTGTTAGTAAAAGACTCAACTGACATTGAATTTCAAGTGAGATCAGGAAAAAGAGAAGAAATCCCAGATCCTAAAGGTGACAAAAATCTTGAAATTCTTACATCCCTCATTGAACTGTGTTGGAGTCAGAACCCAGATAAAAGACCTCCTTTCAAACAAATTGCCCAGAGATTGTTAGCCGCAATAAATTAGTCTCAATTTTGTTCAAAAATTCAAAAAGAAATTGAAACTTTCAATGAAAGACCTTTGTTTTTTTTTCTCAAAAAGTTTTTGAAAAAAAAAAAAAAATAAAAAAAAATAAAAATGGATTGCCTTCAGCAATTCTTTATCTTTCCGAACCCAACTGCTCAAAAGATTAGCTATTTTCACGAGCTTCAACAACCCCAAACAACCCATATCCAACTTCAAGAAGACCTTTCCAAAGGATTTTATTTATTTGAGACTCCTCCACTAGAAATTTTACAACTTGACAATTTCGAGCAAAGTAGCAACAACAATTCTTGTAGAATCATGCTTTTTACTGTCTCGAACCATTTCTAAGTGCTAATGAAGAAGTTGATAAAACAAGCTGTGCTGAGAATTTTCAATCAGAAGCAAAACATAATCAAAAAGAAGTTCACCAAACTCAATTTCAACCTTATTCATTTGAATCCTTAATAACCTCTTGGAAAATAACCACAAAAATTCCCAGTTCCAAAAATCAAAGAATGCCTCAACCTGGATTTGATCGAAATGAGAAGAATAAAGGAAAGGAAGTTTCAAGAAGAAGTTCTAGGACTCGGAGAACAGGAGGGACTAAAAGTGATTTACTAAGCCCTGCAACAGAAAATTTTAGATTGGAAATTGGGAAATATCAAATTTCAATTTTAGTTTTAAGACATCAAGGAAATCATGGATGTAATCCAAAAGATCCAAACTTATTTTATTATCAAGCAAGAATTAGAAATATCTATCCACAAAGACATTTATGGGCTGGTTGGGAGGTTCAATTTTTTTTTTTTTTTTTTTTTTTTTTTTTTTTTTTTTTTTTTTTTTTTTGGTCTTGTCATTCCCAATTCAATAAATAATAGACAAGAGAGGGAATAGAAAAACGAGTTCAAGAAATAATTAGCCAATTCTAACTCGCTGTAGAATTTTGAGAATGTAAATTGTAAATTGATGATAATATAATTATGAGTGCAAGGAAATTCTTCAAAAGAAAGAAACTCAACGTTAATGCTGACACGGGAAAAAATCGAAAATAAAATGGTGTGTGAATAGTGTTAAAACTGTCTCGCAAAAAAAATTTTTTATTTCCGAACGAAAAAAGTCCCAACCCTCTCTCAAAGTTGTTGATAATGGTGTTAAATTTTTTGAGAATAGTGTTAAAACAGTGCAACACTGTTGAGGACAGTTTTAATGATATTGAGTTTTTTTTTTGAAAATCAGAAAAAAAAAATTTTCTTTTTTTTGTTCCCCTTTTCATCTTTCTTTTTTATTTTGGCCATTTTTCTTGCTTCCTTCTCCATTTAATGGTGTTTTAATGGTGTTTGATGTTGTTTGATGTTGTTGCAATGGTTGATTTTTT
>Ga0209960_1002843_pt1 | contig 16226 bp, 16 predicted proteins | sample ThiBiot_500_plan_2_FD_183947 | JGI IMG/M metagenome (GOLD analysis project Ga0209960, IMG submission 183947) | Wastewater bioreactor microbial communities from Cape Town, South Africa - Thiocy_expt_500_plan (SPAdes) | ecosystem: Engineered > Bioreactor > Thiocyanate-remediating >...
TTTTTTTTATTAAATTGTAATATTGAAATTTCTTTAGTACTTATAAAATGAAAGGGTACCAAAAATGATGCTGGAATCCAATTTGGTAATAGTGACCCAACAGTTCCAAGTAATCTTGCAAATGAATCACAAAAACCATTGTAACGAATATCCTATGATTTTTATTTATTTATTCATTTTCGAGATAAAAAAAAGAAAGAAAGGATTTTAAAAAAATAATTACAGGGTCAATTTTGTACCAAACAGAAGAAGCATAACCTTGATTTTCGATGCATTAATCAATATAAAAAAGTATTTTTGTACCTTCAAATGATAATAATCCGCAAAAGATTAGAGCCCACCAAATTGACCAAATAACTGTTTGTTTATTTGAGTAACTAGTGAATAGAGTTTTCTTTCCATTTTCCTTTTTTTTTTTTTATCTGAGTTAGATTCTTTCTTTTTTTTAAAAAAAAAAAAGAAAATGAAACTTACAAAGAGTATTGAAATTTTTGTTTTTAAATTTGGATTTACATTCGAGTTCACTTCATCTTCTTCCTCTAAATTGTCATAAACTAAAATACTCTTTGCTATATATTGATTTGATAAGTTAGTTTTTTTTCAAAAAAAAAGACAAGAAAAGAAAAGAAGAAAAGAAAGAAAAGTTAAACCTGAAGGGAGAGTGAATGAAATGAATAATGCCACAATTACTGAAATGAATGAGATCATATAAAGTGGAGGATAATCAACTCCATACATAATGATTACTTGTCCTTATTTTTTATTTTTGTTTTAGAGGTAATGATTTTTGAAAAAAAAAAAAAGAAAAAAGAAAAAAGAAAAAAGAAGAAACCTAAGATCCCAGCAACAGTATGTGCAATTAAAGTAGAAGCTCTTGTATATCCAGTCTTATTTTATGAATGAACTTAACAAAGAAAAAAAAATGAAAGAAAATTAAAAATGGATACTTACAACTTTTTGATACCTATCTTGTGAAACAAGTCTATAAATATATGAATAATATGAAACATCTGCTGCACTTGCAAGTCCATAAGTAACTTGCATTAATTGCATCATTTGTAATGACTATTTTGATTGATTGAAAGTTAAAATGAATATGAAATAAAAATTGAAAAATGAAAAGTTATACAGTTCCCCAAATCAAAATTGCACTCGTAGCAACATGAGATGAAACTTGAGTAACAATCATAGTCTTGTAACCAATGATTTCAGTGAGAGGCCCAACAACAGCAAGAAAAGATAAGTAAGAGTAAGTCCATACAGGATAAATCTCATTGTTAACCTTTGATGAAAAAAAAAAATAATTAGATTCGAATTGAAAGAATCAAAATCAGAAAAAAAAAAAAAAAAAAAAAAAAAAAAAAAAAAAAAAAAAAAAAAAAAAAAAAAAAAAAAAAAAAAAAAAAAAAAAAAAAAACTGTTTCGAGAGTGAAATTCTTGTAATCAACCAAGTAATGAGTTATAAAAGGCTCTGATGGCTTGAATTGGGTGAAGAATCCAAGAAGACAAAACAGAATCACACAATCAATCTTACTGAAGTAGCCAAACATGTTCTTTAATTGAAAAGTCATTAGTTTTGCGTTTCAAAAATTGCAAAAAAAAAAAAAAAAAAAAAAGGAATTTGAGAGTGAATAAATGAAAGAGATATTAGGGATTAGATTTCGAACAAGAATTAAATATTGATTCATCAATTCATTTATGAATTGAAGTTCATTATTTAGACTTAATTGTGGGTTACAATCTTGAATGAATCTCAACAAGCTCAACAATGATTTTTTTGTAACTTTGAAGGGGTTTTGATTTTTTTTTTTTTTTCTTTCTTCCCCTTTCAATTTCGAGTTGTTAATACTAATATTTTTTTTGATGTTAATACTAATATTTTTTTGAATGAAGATGATTAGAAATAAGTGAGTTTATATAAGTGTTTTTTTGCGTGGGAAGTCATCCAAACTTTTTTGCTGTTTGAAAAGTTGATTAAAAAAATGACGTCGATTAATCAAACTTTGGGAAAATTGATCAACCCAACTCAAATTGAAACCGTTGTTGTTGACTGTTTGAAAGATAAGAGTGTTGTTGAAGTGATGTGAAAAAGTGAATTCTAAAGTTTGTTTGAATTTGTATTCGTGATATTTCTTCAAACTTTAGAAAATGAAAGTAAAAAAATCTTCATTGATAGTTTGAAAAAAACAAAAAAAGAAAAAAAACGTAAAATTCAAAGATTACAATGTTTTTCTTTTGCAATCTGAAGTAGAATTGATAATCGAAGCAAAAAGATTGTCAAACATTTTTTGTTATTTAGTCAGAAATTCAAAAGAATCTAACATCGAACACTCTGATAGAAACTTCTCTCTTTTTTTAAATCTCAACGATTGCTTTCAAAACTCAAAAACTCAAACCTTTTTCTCCAATTTCCAACTTTTCTCAATTTTTTTAAAAAAACAAAGGATTGAAAGCAAATCGAAAATTCATTGATCTTGTTGAATAAGATTGTTGAATAAGATTGTTATAGGAAGGATAAGAAGAGTTGATGTTTTATGTTTATGTTTTTGAAAAGAGAGAGAATAATCACGCGTTTTGAAGCGCGCCAAAAGACAAAACCCAAAAATAAATAAGAGAAAAAAAATTTTTTTTTTTTTTTTTTCCATCCTTCAATCTCAAAACTTTAAAGATGTTTCAGATTAAGTTATTCAAAACTCAAATCATCACTTTTAACAAACTTTAGAAAGTGGATTCAAATCATATTTTATATTTGATTGGGAAAAAAAAAAAAATGGGAATAGAAGAAGAAAAGTTCATTGATAATGAGGATTAACTTCCAATTCTCAAAGAAAAAAAAAAAATTTTTTTTTTTTAATTATTGAATTGATCGAATTGAATTGATAAACTTTCTATTTATTTGAATAATATTCTTTGAGTTTTATAAGAGATATTAACTTTGAAATAAATTGGAGAAGCATTCTAATGAATTATAATGTTCATGTTGACATTAGTTGTTTTTTTTAAATTGAAGATTGATTCAAAAAAAAGTCGCTCAAAAAAAATTAAAGTCAAAAAATAATAAAATTATTCAAATATTATAATATTATAACTTTTAACAAATATTAAATTCATTAAATAAATAAATAGTTCCACATACAGTCCAAATGAGTGGTCTGAAACAAGAAGGAACGAAGACTGAAGGACCAGTTCTTGTTTGTCGAGTCTTTGTTCCACAACTGAAAGGAAAGCAAACAATTCATATCAATCCTGTATAATTCCTCCTTTTTCTTTTTCTTTTTCTTTTTCTTTTTCTTTTTCTTTTTCTTTTTCTTTTTCTTTTTCTTTAATTCCATTTCAATCCAACTAACTAACTAACTCATCTCTAATTATTTTTCTCATAGCTTGAACCAATCGCTACTATTAAAAAAGATTTTATTAAAAAGTTGGGATTAGTTCCTGATGAAGCTTTAAATTATGGAATCTATTTACCAAAAGCTGGTGTATATTTAGAAGAACAAAGAACTGTGGCATCATATTATTTAAGTGATAATGTAATTTAATGAATTTTTTTCTTTTCCAAAAAAAAATCTTTATGATTAATTCTAATTTCTTTTTTTTTTGAAAAAAAAAAGGTTTATTTTGAATTCAGACAAAAACAAAGAGAACAAAGTCTACCTGAAAAACAATTACAAAAACAAAATACTCCTAAAATTCAAAGACAATTTGCAGATTATATTATTCAAAAACAATATCATAAAATGAAACTCCTTGCTTCAAAAGGATTTGATCCCAACTTTATTATGGAAAATGGAGGTTTTTTGATTTTTTTTTTTGAAATTTAAATTAATTTCATTCAATTCATTCAATTTTCTTATTTTTTTTTAAAAAAAAAGAAACTCCTCTTACAACATGTGCAACAAACGATGATATTGATGGAGTTATTGGTCTTGTTACTGAAATGGGTGCTTTTATTGATTTTCGTTCTACAGATGGAAAGACTCCATTACATAAAGCAGCTGCAGCTGGTCATTTAGGAACACTTCAAGTATTTATTTATTTTTTTCCCTCCTTAATATCTCAAAAGTCAATGAATTTTAAATTTTCTTTTTTCCTTCAAAAACAGTTGCTTTTAAAATATGGATCTTCACCAAATTATCGTGATAAAAATAATCTTACCCCATTATATGATGCTTGTACATTTGGTAATTTCCTTTATTACCAAATGATCTTATTTTATTTTATTTTTTATTTTTATTTTTACTTTTATTTTTATTTTTATTTTTATTTTTATTTTTTTTTTCAAAAAAAAAAAAATAACTAGGTCGATTTGAATGTGTAAAGGCATTACTTGAAGTAAATTCACCAATTAATATTATTGATTCAGGAGAAAGGACAGAATTACATCAAGCTTGTTCAAAAGGATTAGAAAGTTTAGTTGAATTATTAATTGATTATGGAGCTGATATTAATGCTCAAAATGAACCTGGAAATTCTCCATTACATATGTGTTCCTCAAAGAATCAATTAAAATGTGCACTCATTTTATTAAAAAATGGAGCTAATAAAGAAATTATGAACAAAGCTGGACACACTGCATCTCAATTAGCAATTATGTTTGGGAATCTTGAAATTGCTGAAATTATTTCAGAATTCAAAGGACCAATAAGTTTTTTTTTTTTTTTTTTTTTTTTTTTTTTTTTTTTTTTTTTTTTTCTGTTGTTCAAGTTGAAATTTTTTACATTGAAATTTAAGTTAATTTAATTTCATTATTTAATTATTGTAGTTACAAGAAAAAGAAAACCTGATATAATTTTTGATTCGGATCCAACTGAGAAAGATTTTATCCCTCCTCCTCCAAAAGATGCACCCAATCCATCTTTAATGAAAGAAATATTTCCACCTCCAAGCAATGCTCCTTTAAGAAGAAAGATTGTAAGTTTAGTTCCTCCACCACCTCCTCCTTTAGATCCAGATAATCAAGATAGGTTCATTTTTTTTTTTAAAAAAAAAATCATTTTGAAGTTTTTTAATCTTCCTTTCATTTTTTTTTATTATTTTTTATTATTATTTTTATTATTATTATTTTTTTTAAAAAAAAACTTCTTTCTTTTAGCGATTCAATGTCCATAAACTCTCAAAATCTTACCAGTACATATTCTGGATCAATTACTAGCTTGACAGATCCAAAACTTTATCAAACACAAACTCAAAATCAAAATCAATTATCTAATCGAAATTCTACACCACCTCCACCTCCAACGATACAACCAATTAAGAAACCACCTCAAATCGATGTACCACCACCACCCACTTCATATCAAAATCAATCCCCTCGTCAAGATGATTTACCACAACCACCAATTCAAAACAGATGGCCACCAAATCGTCCAGTTCAAAATCAAACTCAATCATCTCCTGCTGTCTTATCATTCCGAACATCAACTAATTTATCTCCTTCTAATTCACTCAGAAATCCACCCACTTTGAACTTTCCAAGTTCCTCAAGTCCAAATTTAACTTCAAATGGAAATAGTAACAATAATAATGAGTTAAAATCGGATTCTAATGGAACAATCCCAACTCAAAAAATTCGTCCACGTCCACCAAGTTCTCCTCTCCCTCCACCACCTCCTAATTCTTCTCTTCCTCCAATTCCAAACCTGTCAAATAAGCCCAATCACCTTTCTACCGCTCTCTAAAAAACAAAAAACTCACAAATCCTTCAAACAACATTTTTGAAACAAAAAACAAACTTCGTTTATTATATAATACAATATATTATTTTTTTTAAAAAAAATAAACATCTCTTCAAAAATGGGTTAATGTTGAGTTTACAATTAATTTTCATTTGATTTCGGGAGTTCAAATCTTGGAGGTTCATTACTGCCAAATAAGAAAAAGAAAAAAAAAAAGATAAGTTAAAGTCAATTCAATAATGAATATAAGAAAATATATCATCATGTAAGTAAATTGATACCCTTTTTCAGATTTGAGACAATCTATAAAAACCCAAAAGGCTTGTTTTCTCTCATCTGGCATCCACATAACTTCAACAATATCTTGTAAATGGTCCGCACATCTTCCTCTATTCTCCAATGTTGGATGGCTTCCCTCTTGATACTTTTGTCTTGTATTAAAATGTGCAAACTTCTCTTTCATTTCCTCTTCAGAGTAAACATATACTTTCTCTTTCTCTTTATTTCCATCATTGTTACTGTTATTATTGTTATTATCAGGTGTTTCAGTTGCTGTTGAATATGAATCCTCTTTCTCCATGTGGCCTCAAACAAAAACAAAAAAAAAAAAATTTTTTTTTTTTGTTTTTTTTTGATTTTCCATTTTTTTTTTTTTTTTTTTCAAATTTTATTATGGGCAACATCGATCCCATTGCAATTGCAATCAATAAATAATAAAGTCAAGATTTATTCTTGATTTATTATTCAAAGATGTAGAGGAGGAAGAAGAAATCAATGAAAAAATGTGAAAACTTTATTTCGAAAATTTATGGTCTTTAAATCAGTAAAGGAAAATGAATTGTTTCTTGATTAACTTTTTCGAGTCATCTTCGAAAAGTGTTTATTTGTAGGTCTCGGTTCTTCTTCTTTATTTCCTTTTATTCTTCTCCAAAAAGAAAATTTGTCTTTTGTGTGGCTTTGATCTCAAAAAATTGAAATTATGTTATCATCTCCACAAACAATTATATCTTGCGTTTTGGGATCGAGGGTGATATCTTTTGGTTTATTCACTTTAAATTGAGTGATGTATTTTCCATGTGAATTAAATACTTGAATTCTGTTATTTTTATAATCACAGACCAAAATATTATCATTCAAGTCAACACAAATTCCATTTGGATTATAAAATTGACCATTTCCATTTCCTTCTGTTCCAAATGTTGAAATAAAATTTCCTTCTGAATCAAATTTTTGAATTCTATAATTGTAATAGCCAGACTTGGTGGACACTTGAATATAATTCCCATCACTTACAATAATATTTCCTTTTGAATTAATAGTTATTCCATTTGGATTATTGAATTGGCCATTTCCACTTCCTTTTGATCCAAATGTTGAAATTGAATTTCCTTCAGAATCAAATATTTGAATTCTATGATTGCCACTATCACTAACATAAATATTATCATTCAAATCCGTTATTATTCCATTTGGATTATTGAATTGACCATTTCCATTTCCATAAGATCCAAATGTTGAAATGAATTTTCCTTTTGAATCAAATGTTTGAATTCTATGATTGCCATAATCACAAACATAAATGTTTCCTTTTGAATTAATTGTGATTCCATTTGGATGATTAAATTGACCATTTCCTTTTCCTTCTGATCCAAATGTTGAAATAAATTTGCCTTCTGAATTAAATATTTGAATTCTATTACGATCACGAACATAAATGTTATCATTCAGATCAACATATATTCCATTTGGATTATAAAATTGTCCATTTTCATTTTCTTCTGATCCAAATGTTGAAGTAAATTTTCTTTCCGATCCAAAAGTTAAAATAAGTTTTCCTTCAGGATCAAATGTTTGAATTTTATGATTAGCTTTATCACAAACATAAATATTTCCATTTGAATTAACAACCATTCCATAACTAAAGTCTAATTGAACATTTCTGTCTCCACATGATTCAAATGTTGAAATAAAATTTCCTTGATAATCAAATATTTGAATTCTATGATTATAATAATCACAAACAATAATATTTCCATTCACATCTGTTATTATTCCATTTGGGTCACTAAATTGTCCATTTTCTTTTCCTTTTGATCCAAATGTTAATTTTGGTTGATTTATTTCAAGATAATTTCTTGATTCAAATTTTGGAAGGACTTGAATTTGAAAAGGAGAAGAAGATACATTCATTCCATCATATTTAACAAAAATGGAATATGTCCCTTTATTGTTAATTTTAATCTTCACTTGGTATCTTCCATTATTCAAATCTACAATTTCCCATTCGCTGTCCTTTGATTCCCCTTCAATTTGAATTTTATAATTCTTTTCATTTCCTCCATTTTTAATTTCATTTCCTTCTTTTGAATAACTAATTATTTCAAATTGAAATTCTTCGTCTTTAACGATTCTTTGGTTCTTATGTCTTAAAATTAAGCATTTTTCAGGTGAAATATTACTTGAATTAATGATTCCAATATTTGAAATATTGGAAAAAATTGATTCTTTCTCATAAATTGAAAATTCAATAAAAGAATGATGACATGGTTCAATTTGCCAAATATTATTTAATAAATAATCCACTCTTGAATGATATAAACTTTTCATTGATAATAATCTCACATCATTTTGTGAAGACAAAGAAATTGAATTTTCAATCATTTCACATGATCCAATAATACTTTCAATTCCAAATTGTAACTCATCTTTTTGAAGTTGTAATTCTTTCTTTTTATATTTCTCAATTTCATCCAATTTATTTAATAATTCTTGTTCTTTTTCATCCAATTTAATTCTAATTTTGTTGAATAATTCATTGATTTGATTTTGAGTTGTTGTTGAATTAATTTCAAGTTGTTTAATAACTTCTTCACATTTATTTAATCCTTCTCTTAATTCATTCTCTTTTGGTTTCATTTTGTTGATTAAATTAATAAATGATTGTTTTTCATTTCCAACAATATCTGTGATGATAACGACTTTATGAGATGGATGTTGAGGAACACATAATGAACATATTGGTAATCTACAATCATCACAAAATAATTTAATTTCCTCTTGTTGATGAATTTGACAATAAATTTGAGGATTTAATTTTGTAATTGAAATTTTTTGATAATCTTCATCATTCATTTCATTAATTGGGATAACTTGATGATTCTTTAATATTTTCACTGCTTGATGAGATCTTGAACACATTTCACAAAAGTAATCTTGACAATCCAAACAATAAGATGTTGCTTCATTCTCCCCATCAATACAAATTAATTTTTGTTTTTTCTTCTTGTTTTGTTGTTCTTGTTCTTGTTGTTGAGGAGTTGAATTTTTCAAAGAGTTATAAATATTGAGATTATTGAGAAGAAATGAATCAGTTGATAAATTTGCAAGTAATTCTCCATATTTTGGATTTGAATCTGTGTCTGAGTTTGATTTTGAATTTGATTGAAAAGGAGTTCTACAAATAGGACAACTTAGACAAATATTAGAATGGTTCTTTTCAACATAAATTTCCAAACATTCTAAACAAAATGAATGAAGACATCCAAGTGTTTTTGGTTCTCTGTAAATATCTTTACATAACGAACATTCTAAATCTATTTCTCTTGACATTCTTCAAAAACTTTTTGATTGATTGACCTTTATCTCTATTTTATTGAATTTTAGTGATTAGGAATCAAAAACAAATCGAATCGAATCAACAAAGAAAATTAAATCAAGAAAATCAATAAATCACTTCATATTTTATTTGATTTTGATTTACTTTTCAAAAAAAAAAAAATTAGAAAAATTGAAGTTCAAGAAAATTTCAAAAGGAAATGAATCAATCACTTTCAAAAGAAAGAAATCAATTCAATTACAATCATGGTTCGAAATAGTGCAACCCGAAAAAAACTTTGGCCATTTTTCCACCATTTTTTCGATTTTTTTCTTTCACAAAGGCGAACAAAATTTTTGATTTTGATGTTTTATGAGTTTGATTTATTGAAATCGATTTCTTTTTCACCTGATAATTGCTTTTCTTATTTCATTTCATTTTTTTTTTTTTGGACATTGGGGTTATTGAACTTTCGTTGACCCTAATTTCGATTTCTCCTTGATAAGAAAAAAGAAGAAAGTAACAAAATGAGTAAAGATTGATCAATCTAAAGGGAATAAAATAAGTTTCATGTTTTTTTTTTTTTTTTTCCTCCTTCAACGGATAATTTCTAACCTGTGCCTGAGTCCACATGGATGATCAATTCTCTGTTTTGAAGAGTTTAGGAGAAAAACAAGAAGAAAGAAAGAAAGAGAAAGAAATCAAAAAAAAAAAAGTTTGAGGTGAGGGGGGGTAATACCCGAATCTTTCCATCCTTCGAGATTTCCTCGGGATTTAGCAATTTAGCAAATTGATTGTTTGTTGTTTTTGAGGGACTTGCTTTTGAGTCTTTCTTCTTGTTTTTTGTTTTGCAAGGGAAATTGTTTAGGCGAAAAGGAAAATTAAAACCTATTTTGTTTGTTATTCCTCTATCAATTTTTCTTACTCTTTCTGATTGGTTTTTTGTCTTTCCTAAAAGAGAAAAAAGATCTTTTTTTCAATTTTTTCAATTTTTCAATGGAAGGGACGATCTACGTTCGATCCTTAGGAGAAAAAAAAAAGAAGAAAAAAAAAAAAAAAAAAAAAAAAAAAAAAATCTCCCGGGGAATAAATCTATAACTTTATAAAGCTCCAAAATCAAAAAGAAAAATTAAAAAATTTCGAAAAATTTATCAAAAAAAAAATTATAAGAAAAATAAAACTTCAATTTCTTTTCCAACTCTAAAACTTTTAAACTCTAAAAAAAAAAACCTCTTTGCCTCTAACTAATTCTGCCTTTTTGTGCTCCACTCTCTAATTCTAATTTTGTTTCTCTAATTGCTTTGCTCCCTCTTCTCCACTTTCTCAAGTAATTTTCCCATTTTTTTCCCCTGTTTTTCTTCTTTTTTTTTTTCTTTTTTCTTTCTTTTTTCTTTCTTTTTTTCTTCCCAAATTGACCAAAAAAAACTCTTTATGAAAATAAAATTTTTTTAGTCTTTTTCATTTTTTTAAGCCTAAAAGAAAAAGAAAAGATCTCAACTTAGAGTTCTAACATCTCACAATTTAACTCAACCAAAAACAAAAATATGTAATTTTTTTTTTTTTCAATTTTTTTTTTTTTTTTATTTTTTTTTTTTTTTTTTAAAATAAGGAAAAATTTAAAAATTGAAAAAAAAAAAAAATATTAAAAAATATATTTTTAGGACAGAAATAATGGTTAGAGTCACGCTTCCTAACAAAGAAGCGATAGAGGTCTCAATTACAAAAGATACTCCATTAACAGAGTTCTTTTCTAATGTCTGTATGCAACATCAATATGACCCTCGTGATTACTTAATGGTTCATGGTCCAACGAATCGTCAAGTCAATTTGGGCACTACTTATGGTCAATCTGGTGACCTAAGTAACGATTATGTTATTAGAAGAGGTAATATTTTAAACTTGAACATGAAAACATTCAATTGATTTTTAAATTGAAAAAAAAAAAATCGAAATAGAAAAAAAAAAAAAAAAATAAAAAATAAAAAAAAAAAAAAAAAACTGAAAATTCAAAATTCAAAAAAAAAAAAAATTAACAAAAAATAATAATGAATAATAGTTCGAAAGAAGTCCTTTTTGATTCCAGCAAGTTCAAAAGATACTCAAGTTAGAACTGGAGAAGATGTAGAAATTGAAGTCCCACCAAAAATTGAAGAAGTTCCAGTGGTCCCTAAAATTTTAATCAATTCTATGAATTCTATGTCATCTCCATCTCTTGATACTGAAAGGAAAAAGAGGAGTAGAGCTGTTTCTGTCAATGTTAGACCAGTGATTCAAAGAACAAAACCAATTCCAGATTTTCAAAGCGATTCTCCTTTAAAAATTGATACATCTCCAGAGACTCTTAATCGAAATGAATCTAGTCCTTCAATCGTTCAAAGAGCTTCTACTAGTGATGAATTACTTTCCCCTTCTTCCCCTATGAATGAGAAAGGAATGAAATCAAAATTAAGTGCTGAAGATATCTCTCGTGAAAAAATTTTGTTAGTTTTTTATTATTATTTCTTTTTCTTTTTTTTTTAAAAAAAAAATCAATTTCTAATTTCTAATTTTCTCTTCAAATAAAAAAAAACTCAGATTACATAGACAAGACAGTATTTCAAAAACAATGACACTTCAAAAAAAGGTTTTTTTTTTTCCATTTTTTTTTTTTTTAAAAAAAAAAGAAATCAATGAATTCAATTTTTTTAAAAAAATCAATAGAAACTTAGACCAAGAGCATCAACAACTGTAGATAAAACTCAACCAATTATTCAAATAGAAGAAGAAATTTTTCTTCGTTGTAATTTACCAGGTGGAAATCAAACTATGATTAAAGTCTCACCAACAAAAACAATGGAAGAAATTTTGAAGATTGTCTGTGAAAAAAAAAATTTGGAATTTGAAGACCATACAATGAATCTTCCAAGTAAAAACTTTCTTTTATTGAAAAAAAAAAAAAAAAAAAAAAAAAAAACAAAAAATTTACTGATAATGATAAATTAGATATTGATGCAGTTGATCTTGATCGACCCCTCAATTTTTATAAATATAAAGAAATTCCCTTTGTTTATATTACCCCTTCAAAAGAAAAATCTTATTCAACATTATTTTTAAGTGAAGCTGATAGAGATGTCTTAATTTTATCTTTTGTCAAGGGAAAGTACTTTTTATTTTTATTTTATTATTATTTTTGAATTCAATTTTTCATTGATTTTCAATTAATATTTTTCTCAAAATTTTAGACTTGAAGTAATGGCTGCAACTGAAGAAAAATTAATCGAAAGAGTAACTGATGAACAAGAAACAGGTTTTTTTCTTTTATCTTTTGTCAATCAAAATAAAATAAATATTAGAAATGAATATACTGAAAAAATAATAATTAAATGACAGATAAAAAATTTATGGACACAGTTTTATTAACTTTTAGATCTTTTATGTCACCAAGAGAATTTTTAGAAAATTTAGTTATCAGGTTCTTTTTTCATTTATTTATTTATTTTTTTTTTTGAAAATTTGATTTTAATTGTTTTGAAATTCTTATTGATTTTTTTTTTTTCTTCTTCCAGATTTAATAGTGAACCTCCTGAAAATCCTACAGAAGATGAAGCTAATTATTATATTAAATGGATTGATCCTGTTAGAAAGAAGTAATTTTTTCTTTTTTTCTATTTCCTTTTTTTTAAAAAAAAATAATCATTCTCTTAAAATATATAATCACAAAGGGTCTTGTTTGTTCTTCAAACTTGGGTAAATTCATATTGGCATGATTTTGCACTTGATTCAGAATTATTAGAAGAATTTAAAGACTTTGTTTCTCAAGTTTCAAATCTTGATGATTTTTCATATATTGCTGATGAAATAACTTTTGCTGTTGAAAGACAAGTAAGATTGATTTTCTTGTTCTTTCTCTCTTTATTTTATTTTATTTTATTTTATTTATTTCAAAAAAATTAAATTTTTTTTTCTTCAAAAAAGGTCCATAGATATGAAGGAATTTTCAACCAAATAAGAAAACCTATTCCAACAGAATTTACTGAAGGCTTAATGTTACAATACAAATCAAAACAAATTGCAGAACAACTCTGTTTATTAAACTATGAATTCTTCACAAATATTAACGGAATTGAGTATTTGAATCAAATTTGGAAAAAAGGTGAAGGAGATCAACTTGAATGCCCAAACCTTTTGTATTTTATTGAAAGATTTAACAGAGTATGTGTTTTCTTCTTTCTTCTTTTTCTTTTCTTCTTCGTGATTAATAATATCTTTCTATTTTATTAGGAAAGTTCTTGGGTTGCAACAGAAATCTGTTTAGCGGATCCTCAAAAACGTGAACGTATGTTAAAAAAGTTTATCCATGTAGCTAGGGTTTCTTTTCTTTTAATTTTTAATCTTCTATTATTCTATTCTTTTTTCTTTATTTCAACTAATTTCTTTTCTTTCTTCAATATAGGAATGTTTTGAGAAAAATAACTTATTTTCAATGTATTCTATTCTTTCTGGGTTAAATTTAAAACCAGTTCAAAAATTAAAAGAAGCTTGGAAAGTAATTTTTTTTTTTTTTTTTTTTTTTCTTGAGAAATTGAAATCCGTTTTTAATGATTCAAATTCAATAAATTTAGGCTCTTCCTTCTTCAACTAAGAAATATCACGAAGAATTAGAAAAATTATGTGATCCATCTAAAAATATGAAAGCATATAGAGATCATTTAGCGAAACTTTCTCCTCCTGTTCTTCCATTTTTACGTATTATTCTTTTAACTTATTTATTTATTTGAAAAAGTATCAACATAATAACTAAAAAACTCTTTTCCCCCATTATAGCAATGTTTTTAAAAGATCTAATTTTCTTTAATGATGGAAATCCTTCAAGACAAAATAATTTAGTTAATTTTGACAAATTACGGATGATGGCAACTCATGTTTTCCGAGTTACTGAACTTGCCAAAGATCCTTATACATTTGAAGCTATTCCTGAATTAAAGACCTACTTAGATTATCCTAGAATTGAAAATCCTGATAAAATACTTGAAATGATGGTAAAAGAGAAAGAAAAAGAGAAGGAGAAGGAGAAACATGAACAATCATAAATCTAGATTTATGAAGCCCCAAAAATTAAAGTGTAAAAAAAGTTGAAAAGAAATTTAGAAGTTTAGAAGTTTAGAAATAAAATAAAGAATTATTGTTTCAAATTTGATTTGATTTGAGTTGAAAAAGTTTTTGAACATTTTCAAGTTATTTCTATCTTATTTACTATAAAAATACAATTGGTGTTTTTCCAAAATCAAAATCGTTTCTTTCTAATCCTTCCTTGAGTTAATTTATTATAAGCATTTTGAATGATTAAAAATTGTTCTGCACAAGCTTGATTTTGATCTATTTGACAATCAGGGTTTTTATCAGGATGATACTTCTTTGCAAGTGTTCTATAAGCAGAACGTATCATTTGATAGGTTGCTCCTTCTTCAAGTCCTAGTATCCTTAAATCTTCTCTTCGACTTCTTTCTCTCCTAATGAATAAATTATAACGAGTTATATGGCGAATTGAAAAAAGAAATAGAAAAAAGAATACGGAGCATAGTCATGAGTTCTATATTCAAAATGAAACCGTTTTCCATGAGCTTTATTCTCTCCAGAGAATCCAAATATAAAACTCCTGCAATTAATGAATTAAATTCAATATTAATATTAACTTTATCACTTTTTTAAAATAAATTAAACCTCAAAGAAAAGAAAAGTGAAAACTTACGTTGAAAGCATTATAAAAACTATAAAACAGCATGCAAAACAAGTCAAACAACCACGAAAACAGCTTGAATTACTCTGTGTGATGATTAAATAGAGTGATATAAAGAACAATATAGTGAAGAGATCCATTCTTAATTATTGTTGAAGGAAGGACGATCTGTCGACTCTTTTTGCAGTTTTTTTTTTTTTTTTTTTAAAAAAAAAAAAAAAAAAAACAACTTTAAAACTTCAACTGGACTCAGTAAACTGTTCAATATGATCAAAGGTTTAAACCAATGTTATTCAGAAAGATGAATCAAATTAAAATGTGGCTCGATTATTTATGGAAAGATAATTTTCAAGAATCAAAGGTAATTTTGATGCGAGGCATCGAAAAAGAAGGTAACTGTTAAATGTTTGATTTTGTTCGTAAAAAAAGTAATAAATCGAAAATAAAGGATCTTGAAAAAAAAAAATCTTAATCTTATTGTGTTGCAATATAGTTTTGTAAGAGCCTATGATGACAACTATTACAAACTCTTACAGGTTTTGCAGAAGAGGCTAAAGACATTTTTTGGTCACTACAACTACCACAAAAGATATTTCCACAGCTCCTACAATGATGCTAATTATTTGTATAATTAGTATTTTATTCTCCTGATTGTAAACAAAGGAAATGTTTTACCTTTCTTCTATTAATTGAAAATAAATTTTTACAATCAGCACAATTGGTTACATCCTTATCTCTAACCCATTTTTCTGCTTTCACAGATTCTTTGAATTCTGTTAAGTGATTCATTTCAACTTGATTTTTTTCAAATTGGGAAGCAATTTCAGCTAAAGCTTTTTCTAATTCTTGAATTTTATTATCTTGAGCATCCTAATTTTTTTTTTGATTTTTCAAAAAATTCTACTTTCTAAAAAAGAAAGAAAGAAAGAGAAAGAAAAATCACATATTCTTCACTAGCTTCAGATAATTGAAGATTCTTATCATTTAATTCTTCTTGTAATTTTTCTTTTTCAGCTGTTTCTTTTGTAAGTTCTTTCTTTAAGTTTTGAAGTTGTTGCTCATTTAATTGAAGTCTTGATTCATCTTTTTTATTTTTTTATTTTTTTAGTTCTTCCAAAATCAAGAAAGAAAAGAAAAGAAAAGAAAAAGAGAAAATTACTATCATTTAATTCTCGATAGGCTATTTGGAGCTTAGATTGTAAGGACTCAATCTAAAGAATAATATTTAACATGTTAACGA
>Ga0209960_1002845_pt1 | contig 16205 bp, 8 predicted proteins | sample ThiBiot_500_plan_2_FD_183947 | JGI IMG/M metagenome (GOLD analysis project Ga0209960, IMG submission 183947) | Wastewater bioreactor microbial communities from Cape Town, South Africa - Thiocy_expt_500_plan (SPAdes) | ecosystem: Engineered > Bioreactor > Thiocyanate-remediating >...
ATTGATCTATGTTTCATAAATTTGTTTTCTTTGTGTATATTGTAGCTGAGACGGCAGTATACGATGAACCACAACCTGACATTGGCTAATCATTTATCAATATCGAAATCTATGAAAAGCGATACTTCTTGGATTCGACAATTGTTCTGCAATATATAAATTAAAATGCTCACCCTAGTCGATTGTCTTGACATCTCTCTCTCTCTCTCTCCCTTCTCATTCTTCTCTCGTCGTTTCTGTTGTTGTGCTTTTGTAAACGTATATATAAATATGGGCAAAGGAATTAAATAAAGTTAGTTCGAATCATGATTTATGATTTTAGTATGCAATCTTATACGAAAAGATTGCGAAATAAGTTGTCTTTACTACCTATTTTCACAACCAAACTTAACTTTATCGGGATAAAATCAATATATAATCCCTTCTCTACGACATCGAGAGAAATGAATCTTCGAAATATTAATCTGTGAACAATATTGATTTTTCAATGTGTGCGCTTTATTTTCAACTGACTTAATCAAGAAATGATTTAAAATTAACTTTTTATGTCGCAGCTTCATTAATGCATATGATAATGAGTTGAAAATCAAAAATAAACTTAGCTGTTTAATATCACTTTACTTTACTTGGTAAAGTAAAGATAAAGTGTCACCCCTACCTATTGATCGACTGCATAAGCAGCAGTCAAAATATATTGTATGATTGCTTGGAATTATTTGAATTTCCATTTTTAAACTTACCCTCATAGCAATTGTCCTTGGCTTTTTTTACAGTTAAATGATTTACTTATAAACTATGTATTATTGATATAATTAATCGAAATAATTTCATGATTTAAAACAAAAACCAAAACAGAAATACATCATTCATGCACGTATTGAACACACGACTTACAAATGTTTAACACAAATCACAAAAAATTTTAAAAAAATTTAATTCTAAAATGTCAAAAAGAAACATAGAAAGTAAAAACAGTAAATTTTTCTATCATTAGTAGTTCTATTTCTGGTACATCGGGATCAGTAATATGATTATGATCGCTGGTATTCGATAGGAATCTGTCTTTGTAATTTGTATGGACATGTATTTTAGATTTGTATACGATGCAGGCTGACACATTTTCATATTATTTTCTTACATACGGACATATGTTGATAGAATATCTATATGACAACCATGACGAAACATATGGGATTGGGTTATTAGGACTGAAAGAAATAGTAGTGACACACTCACACTTAATTATTGCAAAACAGTTTTATCACTCTGCTGTTATATGAATGCGACACATGAGGAAGAAATCTCGTCGTTATTCATTCAATAGCTTCTGTATAGATGAAAACGAATTTTCCTTCGGATCGATCACATCATATAACAGTCGAATGATAAAAATATCTCACAATGTATAAGAGTAGGCTAGTGTATTGTTGCTATTACTTTCTTCTATATTCTTATAACAACCAATAATAGTTCCAATCTGAGTTGAGTATATAGCACATCCTCACATAGTAGAGACAGACAATGAGCGATAGTCCGATCCAACGATCACATAAGATAGAAAAATGTATCGGATGAAAAAGTAGAAGGAAAAAGGTTAGACTTAGGATATTACTTTAGTGACAATGAAGTAAAAATTGAAAATTTGGTAAGATAGTTCATAGTCATCGCTAGCTTACTCATGGAATCGAAGTTCTAGATAAAAGGAAGCTTAACAGAAGGTTGGCCCGTATAGTTCTAACGATATCGATACAATAATGTTTTGTTTTATGTTTTACTGTTTTTACTTACTAGGTTATCCTTTTAGACATTTTTCGATTCTATGTTGTCTTCTAATCCGAAAAACATACGACGATCCACACGCAACATGACAAACAGGAAATTAGTCCAGTAAGAAATAATTGAATAATGACAAATACAAACGAAAAATTATAAGTTAACTGAAGACAATAGGTATTAAGAGAAGTTGGATCGTCGAACTGTACATGGCCTTTAACATTAGATATCCAAACAGCACCCTAGAGGTATACATGAACAGCAGTGTTAATCAATGAGATTATTCTATATTCCATTCACTCACAGTTATCATCCATACAAAGAAGAATAGGATAATAGGCAACACAATGCAAAGAAGTATCATATCTAGGCACTCAAGAGAATCATCATTATTTGAACCACTGTAGCAACACCATACTCGTGAGATAAGCTTAAAATAAAGACATTTATAACAGATGCACTTACTAGGCTTTTTAAAATAAAAAAGCTTTACCGTAATTATAATAATAATGCAACCGCCAAATCCGACTGCACCTAATGAAATTAGCCAAATGGGTATCATATGTGCAACTGGACATTTGTCAATTCCAAGAATTCCAATGATTAATGCAGCTATTGAAGGGGCTGATAGAATTAGTAAAACTATAGAGGCAATCACGGTATTGTGTATAGAATTCAAATGGTTTTTCACGTTAATTAGAACAGCTGTGGGGCTACGTTCACCAGATGACATAATGGATTTTTGTTGTGGAAAAATTTTATAAGGTGAATATAAAATAGAAAAAAAAATGGCATTAGAACATTTTTGAAAGAGCGACGTTCAAAGACTGTGAAATGAGAATTCTTACACTTTCCAATAATATCATACAAATATAGATAATTCTCAGAGGAATTGGAAACTGGCAATCATTCACTTCACATTCCCTCGATATTTCACGGACAATCTCGTTTTGGTTATTGATGTGACAAGCAAATGACACAAATATAACATCTACAGTTCATTCTCAATTCCTCAATTCTGTGGAAGAAAATGAGTTCATGGCAATATCTAACTTGAAGCACCGAAGAAATTAGTAGAACTGATAGTCAATTCCTCATCAGGAAACTGGAGTAATTGAGTGTATATAAGGGTTGAATAGTAAAATTTCGTGCACAAAATTTTCTTCAGTCAAAGCTCGAAACTTTTCTTGACATTATTTCTCAATTTCTCAGGAAACTGATAGTAGGTACTTTGAAGGTTTCCAGTTAGTTCCTATTAGGAGTTGGAGGACTGTCAACAGAATTTTCTCTTTCGTTTCGGCATTTCATAGCAATATAAAAAAAGTAAACTATTCAATTTCACCGAGCTGTTGGCAAAATAAGGTTAATACCGTACAATGTATTTTTATAGGAGATAGCTCAGGAAAATGTGCTTATTCATAGAAAAACATAAAATAAATAACTTTCCGCCTCCTTCGGATATTTTGTTGTGAAACACAATGCCAAAGAAGTGTTGAGAATATGAATAGTCTTCACTTCGATGCATATAGTATCCGTTTATGTGAATTTGCTAGATATATCGTGTTTTGCAACCTAATCAAACCACGTATAAAAATAAAACGACACAGTGAAAAATATAACTGCATGATAAAACAATAAAATGCCAAGGGGTGGAAGACATTCACTTAACTATGTTTTCATGTAACTAGCGAAAAATAACTAGAATAACAGTTTAGTCATGAGTGACATGGAAAATATTGTCCTAAGAGCAGCACAAAACTATGATAGTAACAATTTTTGAAACCTTTACAAAAATATCGACGACACGATTGATTGATCTGCCGTTAACAAACTGCATAAGAGTGTCGGTCTTATTACTTTTCGAAGACTCTGCAAAGGTAAAATGTACAAATCAAGGCGCTTCTAACTCTAACAACGTAAACTATGAATAAAACAAACAAACCTATTTTTAACACGTCTTTTAATGAAGAAATTAGGTTATACTACATGATACTCGCAGTGATAACCATTTAACTTTCCAGTTTGTGTAGTGTTTACTGTTGGTATATAACAAGAGAATAGTATATATATATATATAACTGGCATAATTAAACATTGTGATTATCATTCAATATGTTTTACGGCAGCAGACACAGATGATTTTGGTGTGGGAACATTCGTGAGTGTGATACGATATTGATTACTTTTAGAATCGATTTTGATTTCTCTCACGATAAACAAAGTAAACGGTAATACCAATATTTCTTCTTCGTGCTCGAATGCGGAAAGTGCAGGTAACGTTTCTGAAATTTTGTTTAGATTGATTGCTGTTGGACATTTTTGCGGAAAATCTAATGTCAGCAAAACCGAGTAAAGATTATAAGTTTGAGCACTATTCTGTATCGCAGCAAATTGTTGTGCCATAGATTTATTCAGTGAAGTAGATTGAAGTTTGCGAGTCTCTAAGACATAACCTGGTCTATTAAGTGCCCATCGATATGCGCCAATATCATTTTGGGTCATTTTGGCACCGCGATAAGTTCGTCCTTGATATGCTCGATTTTGTAACTGGTGCAAATGAATATATAGCAATGATGTATACGAAACGGCTTCATTGTGTAAAACAGAATAGAATGGAGTTTCAAGTGTGTACATCGTTAATAGATTTTGAATACTCGTTTTACTAAAAAATTTGTTCAACAAATTGCGCATAGTAGTATATTCTTTATGCACTCGAGGAACTGCTTTCGAAACAAGTGCCGAAAGATTTTTAGTGCTGTCTACTTCCACTTGATTTTTCACTATTTTCTCCAATGGACCCGACGAATTTGCAAGAGCAAGCATAGCCTTTGCGCCATATGCTGCATCTGCTGAAGTATGTCCTTTGACCCAGTCATCTGGAATATCAACTTCATCAACGACTTTCTCACCATTTGCAGTAAGTAATATAAATGAATCAGTCAAATGTTCGTCTATAAATCTATTCGTTGTTGGTCGATTGAAGAGTGCTCGAATTTGGTTGTCAGATGCTTCTTGATAGGCAGTATTTCCATTAAAATTAACGGTCGTTCTCGAGCAACCACTTGCAAGTAACAGATGAACAACCTGCGGATGATTATAAAAACATGCTGCATGTAGAGCAGTGCTTCCGTTTGGTTCAATTTGATTGACTTGTTCATATGTCATATTAGGCAACATTTTTCTTACAGTTTCGACATTACCATTTCGACAGGCCCAGTAAAATTCGCTGGCTTCACCAGGTTTACGTGGAGGTAATATACTGGTTTTGGAGGCGTCTGCACCCATTATATCGACGGATATACTTGTCTCAAACTAGTTGTTGTTCTTCGAGAAATTCACTAATTCTTTAAAGTATAAAAAGCAATAGTAGAGGCTTCTTCTTGTCACTCTGAAAAAAGAGTATTACATCAAACATAGAAAAGATTTTATAGCACTACTAGAAATAAAAGAGCTTGGAACAAAATCCTATAACGAATCTTATCGGATCCTATAAGATCCGACCATCCGACAAAATCCGATTGGAATCCGGGCAACGAAATCGCATCGGATTCCGTCGGCTGAAACCTAATTGCTACAAATTTCTTTAGCAGTCTTTTTATCATCTTGAGGGTGAGGGTGCATCTCTACCTCATCTACTGCATGAATTATAAATAACAATCTGGCCTCGGATCACGTTTTTCTGGAAATATAGTAATCCTTATAGGATTATATTTTACTAAAACATAGGATTTTCAATGGAAAATGACAAAAATCATAGGACTTTTTAAACTATGATTTCTATTGAAAATTTTAGTTTTTACAGCTTAACATGGAACTTTCGGCTACCTAGTGATTTATATTCTTAAGGATGTGGTACGTGCTTTTATTTAAAAAAAACAATTTCCTATGTGTAATGGCTGTCAAAATGATTCATCCATCCCTACTGCGTTATTCTATCTTCTGGATTGTTAAGATAAATATTAAAAAGATCACATTTCTATCATCGTATAATCCATGATATCGGATATATGTATAGAAATTTTTAGAGTTTGCTTTGTTATTCATTCAGATTGAAAGAAAGCTGTTATATTTTTATTTTACAGTTGTGATAAGAGAAAGATTTCTGTGTTTTGTTTTTATTTAAAGGACTATATACTATATTTAACTTGAAATAAAGTATATAATAGACAATAAAAGTTTCTGCTTCGCTATGCAATATACTACACATACAATATTCAATAGTTTAAGTAGAAGTTGTCTTTTTAAACGTTGATCCAATCCCTTATGAATATCATTTGATATTATAAAGTATACAATGATGGAAAAGTGATCTTATTGATATTTTTCTTTAATCACACAGACGGTAAAGTGATACAGTAGGAAAGGGTGGACGATTTCAATAATCATTGTATTTCAGAACTGCAAACAATATTTCCTAAGTTACTATTGAAAAATAAGTATGTTTTTGAGCCCTGTTGTCAAAGAGTTCAGTAATATACGATTCTGTGCATATCTCTAGAAACTATCGTAGAGCTCCAGGTTTTCAGGAACAGAACTCCATATGAAATTTCGAGTTCTTGAGAAGAAAATCCAGAACTGACGCTCTATATATTCCTGATTAGACGGACTTCATTTAATTTCTTTTTGTATCTTTTACGTTATTAATGTTTTGTTTGGCCCATCAATATAAATCCCGCCCATTTCGCTCACCTTTTCTCTGACACAAGCGATGTTTATTTACTGGTCAAAAAACTCTAGTTGCGCCACTGATGGTGATAGAAAAGGTCTCATCGATCATTAGGGACAATTAGACAAATTTTAGAGATGATTTGAAACTGAAATGAAAACTAAAAATCCTACTAAAATATAATCTTAGTCGTTTTCATTCACTAGAAATCCTTATCCCACTTTACTTTCTGCAGAGAGTCTAACGACAAGATTGTCATGAATGATATTCGTACATTTTTCACTGAGAACTTGACTCGAAAAAGTCTATGAAAACATAGATTTACATGCGGAGACGATGTCCAAACAGCTATCACTGCCTATTTCGTTCCGATGCGAATAATTCAGCAAAATGTTTTGAAGTCAGGAAATTGTTTGCATCGTGTTGATGAAGAATGATAATTCGAGATGTTTAGCACGAACTCGAACTTAAAATTTTTCACTTCTCACAATAAGCACCAATAGAAGCAATCGTTCAAAATCTTGATGTAGAAGAACGAATTTTGTCTATTAACAATTAATTTTTTTCTAATTTTTTGATTGTGATGCAATATGAAAACATAGCGAGTACTATTCATAGTATTTTGATATATTATTACATATTATAGATAGGTTATGAAATCGAAGAAAATCAAATGATTTTTGGAACTTTTATTATTTCTTTGGATTAGAAAACGCAGAAAAAAGCAAATGAGATTTTTTCAAAGTTAAATATTTGTTTATCACTAAACAAGAATTTGTTTAATAGGTGAACCTGACCAATTGGTATTGATTGGTAATTGATCATGAGGAAGAACTACTGAACAAGGCATTAGATGATTATGACCCATCATAGTAACACCAGGCAAGACAAATGACATTGGTTTCAAAATACAAGATGAACCAATTGTGACATGATGATATTTCATCAAACGTTGTTCAAATGTATGAGACTGAAAAAAAGGAGCTCAATTTGTCATTTATTATATTATGGTTATTGAATTTACTTGTATACGAGATGTGGATGACACACGTACGTGACTATTAATCGTAGTCAAATGAATATCAAATAAACAGCTCATATCTTCTATTATAACATCATCGTCAATCTTTGCTCCAAATTGTCGAAGAACTACACACAACCATTGTGTACCACCCAAGAGATATCCAAACCACATTTTATAGTAATAACTCAAAGTCCAAGTCAATGATGAACAATAATTACTTCGAAAGTCATCTGAGATTGGAATATTTACGAGATATCGATAGATAATAGAAGTTATCAATGAATAAATCAACAAAATAACTGGTGCTGTCATTGCAAACATACTGAAATTCGCACTCAAAGTGATACATAGAGAAAGTAAAAGATTATTGATAAATTCATTGAAAATTGAGACAAAACCATTAACAGATGTTTCTTTAATTCTTGGTATGGGATTTATATTTGCATCAGATGCAAGGATCGGTAGAGATTGTGCAGGAATACCAAATAGAATATTACCTAAATACACATAATTAAGAAAATCATATTCAAGATGTTCTATTTACCTTTCTTTGTATTATTGAACGTTGAATCAATACGAGTCAGAGCACCAACCAATGTATCTTCTAAGATACAAACTCCAGATCGAATTACACCATCATTGCCAATGAACGATCGATGACCCAGACGGATAGGACCAGAAACAGTACATTGACCATCAGTTGTAATATGAAATGGAAGAAAACATACAGAAGACGTTATTGTAACATTATTGTCAATAATAAGTAGATTTGATGGAATTGATAGAAGTGAAACAATGTCAACAAGGAAAATGTCTTTATTATTATCTATTTTTGCACCTAACCATTGAAGAATTGTTGGAATCATTGAATTTTCTGTATGAAAAAGGGATATAAGACATGAACCAAAGGAACTGAGAATTAATTTTCGCAACCAAAATTGCCAAAGAAATTGCCAAGAATTGAGAGAATATGAGAAATTCTCTTCAATCGAACCAATACATGCAAGGAGAACAAGTGCAATACAAGAACAGAGGATAGTCCATATGAGCCAACTAATTGATAGTTGTAGACATAAACAAAATGAATTTGTCATAAACCAACCGAATTTCCAAACTAAGATATGAACTATAATCATTGTTAATATGCAAACTAGTTGAAAATTGGATTGATTAGAATTGAATTTGTTAGTTAATGATTTTTGTTGATTGTTAATATTAATTCGACCAGTAATATTTGATAATGGTTCAAATAAAACACCATCGGATAAATGTACTCCATCATGAAGAACAGAACGAACTTCTATTGAACAATGAGATCCAATAATAATTTCATGTAATTCATAGACACGATCATGATAAGTCAAAGATGAAAGAACGACTTCATCACCGATGTATGTCGAATCTCCTATTTTGAGAAGCCATGGTGCATCAATGTGAGTTGTATAAATATGTGCATTATCATGAATCTGAGCACCACACAAACGAAGATAAAAATTATAAAAACGAGTACCAAGCAAGTAACTGAGCCAATATGTATTCAGAGTCCAAAGACGTTTTAGGAACCATAAACGATAATATTGCCATGAATAGAGTGTATTACGTTTTCGTAAAGATTGACCACGAAGAAATTCAATGAATAAAGGGTATTGAATTAAATGAATAAATGGAACAAATAACATTGATAGAAAATTTAATTCGAATTTAGCAACCAATAGTATTGGCCATAACCATTGCCATATGAGTAGAATAATACCAAATGATTCGATGGTCCACGATGGACGTTGTCGAATATAGAAATCTTCGTCATTTATTTCTTGTATATCATTGTTGTTTGATTCAATCATAGGTTTCAGAACTGCAGCTAATGTTTCAACAGATGGATTTGCAAATAGTACGCCAGTATCCATTCTATCGGTTATTTCTTGTCGAATTAAATGCAGTGCACGCATAGCACCAATCGAAGTACCGCCTAAGAGATTGAACGATGTTCGAATTGAAGGTAATGAAGACAGACGAAAGGCTCGCATAATTATATCCTGTAATTTCAATTCTAATGGCGACAAGATTTGTATTTCGTTGTTGTTCGAATGGAGTAATTCACCCTCTTCTTTCAATTCATTTAATCTTTTTCGATCGATCTTACCATTGATATTCAAAGGAAATTCAAGAGTAAATATCCATTTTGTTGGAATCATATATGCAGGTAACTGAGATTTACACTTAGCGAATAATTCTTCACGAAGTTTCATTTTATCAGTTAATGTTTTCATATGAACATAAGCTACTAAATGATCTTCATTGTCAATAGTCTCTTTTGTTACAATACAATTGATTATAATTGATGAACTTTTCATTATGATTAATTCAATTGCAGAGAGCTCAATACGTTGACCTCGAAGTTTAATTTGAAAATCTCGACGACCAATAAATATCAATTCACCTGATTTGATATCTAAACGAGCTAAATCACCAGTTGCATAACATAATTCATTATTAATCTTTACTAAAACTTTTGCTGTTAGGTCATCTCGACCATAATAACCAGCAAACACTCCAACTCCTCCAATAAACATTTCACCAATTTGATCTGGTAATACCGGTTGATGATATTCGTCAAGTAGATAAATAGAATAGCCACGTAATGCATAACCAATAGGTAATGCTGAAGTTGTGAGTAGTTCTTCTCGATTAACTTTATGGCAAGTACCTACAAACGTTATCTCAGCTGGACCATAAAGATTATAAAATTCACACTGCTCGTTAACAAAAGGCAGCGCTTGAATAATCGTCGAACTAAGCAGTGCTTCGCCTAAGAACAATAAAATGATTTTATTAATTTCACATTAGAACAATACACATTTTTCTTTACCTCCGAAATAAACACATTGGATTGATTTGACTCGATGTTGAGCATGAACATTTTCTTGAAGATATTTTCCTAATGCATTTAACCAAGATGGAACAGGTCCAACATAAGTAACTTTCGTTTCATAAATCGTTCTTGAAATATAATCAAAATCTAAATGACCTGAAGATTTCAGAATGATCAATTGAGCACCACGAATAAGAGCACCGAAAATCTCTTCCAAATGTGAATCAAATGATGGACCTGTCAGTTGAAGAACTATATCACTTTGTTGTACAACATGTATTTTCATATAAGCTATGATGTTTCGATGATGAATTTGAACACATTTTGGAACGCCTGTGGATCCTGATGTGAATATAATATGTGATATTGATTCAGGTGTCACATTAACTTGAGATAATTGTTCGATTAGCATATTATCGTTGTCAACATCATTCAATTGAGCTATATCAAAAATAGAAAAATTGAACGAATTCACAATTGACGATGACTTTTTATTGACAAGTATGAGTTTAGGTTTGACTTGTTCTACAACTGCTTGAAGTCTTTCGAGAGAATCACTTGTATTTAATGGGGTATAAATCGCACCTGCCATTAGAATACTCATCATACCAATAATCATTTCAATACTTCGATCGAGATATTGACAAATAATATCACCTGGCTGAATTCCTTTTTCATTAACTAAAATCAATGCTAATTGTTGTGTTTGAGCAAGTAATTCACTGTATGTTACAGACTGATCATCAAGTATTAGAGCTAATTTATTTGGATACAGAATTGCTTGTTCGATAAATGCTTGATGAATGCAAGTTGTTATTTTCGTAGGATTTAGATTATTGTTAAGTTTTTCTAACATCTTATGCTCGCTGGGAAGAAGAATTGATAATTCGTAGATTGGTTGATTTTGGATATCGAACGAAGAACATAATAATTGTTGACATAAAATTTCAAATCGTTGAACGACATCGTCGATCGTTGTTAGATTGAATAATTGCGATGATCCACGAAATGTCACCAATATTCGTTTGGAATCTTCGTCATACTTAATTGAAAGTGCTAAGTCAAATTCTGTTGTAGCATGTCCATTATTTTCAGTAGTAAGAAAATCGTAAGAGATGTTGAGATAGGTATCAGGTGATAAATCAAACATTTCGATTATCTTTAAGAGTGGAAAATGTGTATGTTCTGAGCAATATTCCCAAAGTTTTGCTACTCGATGAGCGAATTGTTGAACATTTTCTTTTGGATTCAATTGGATACGAAGTGGAAGTCTAAAAGAAAAAAATGGTTAAAACATCGAACTACCGAATGCGAATGAATATAGACAAGGGCACTTACAGATTATTCAACATGTCAGTCATCGCGATACACAAATCAGTTTCATTGGAAGCAAGTTTAAAAAGAAAAATATAATAACATGTGAGAAATAGACTTTCAAGTGAGACATTATGTGCAGTTGCATATTCTATAAATTTTCGAGTAAGATCATCTTCAAGATACTTGTAACTACTCAAGTAATCACAGTCACTTTCTAAATTATCAATCGGGACCGAGAGATTGATATGATGATTCCAATCGTAGTCAAACATAATTTCACGCCAGAAACTCTCATCATCTTTAATCAGCGACATTTGACAAATCGATCGTTCTGTAATTTTGGTAGTATCACTGATAAACTGTCCAACAATAGATTGAAATTGTTCTGCAATGTTGATAACTGTTGTTGAATCAAACAAATCACTTGAAACAGTAAGCTCTCCATGTAACTGATGAGTTTCAATTGTGTGTTCTAGTGCAAGACTTAAATCAAACATGCTGTTCGTATTCAAAGGTGCTTCGATTGATTCTGTATGTGATGTGGAGCATGGTGTAATCGATGCAGTTTCATCTAGTCGAATAGGTTCTATTGAAATTTCATCTAAAGTGAACATTGTTTGGATCAGATTCAATCCATAACGTTGAGATTGTTCAATAATTAGTTGAAATGGAACATGAGAATGCGGCTGTGATGTAAAGAGAAAGTTCGAGACTTTGGTGAGAATTTGTTGAAATGTATCTAATGGATCAAGTTGAATGCGTATTGGAAGTGTATTGGCAAACATTCCTATAAGATTTTCAAGTTCAGGTCGATACCGATTTGCATTAACAAAGCCAACAATCAAATCTCGTTGTCCACCAGTAAGCTTGAATAAGAAGATATAATAGATCGTTAAACATATTTGATAGAGAGTTGCATTCAAATTCGATGCATATTTGATTAATTGTTCAGTGATAGAACTGTCAAAATTGAATTCAATACTAAATCCTTCTCCAGTTCGTAAATCGTTGATTGAAGGTTTTCGATCATAAGGAAGATTCATTGATTTTATAAAGTTATAATCTGAGAGAAGTTCATGCCAATATGTAATAGAAGATGACATATTCATCTTGTGTTCATACACCGAATAATCAATATATTGTAGCATTAGTTTTTGATTATTTTGTTGATTCGAATAAAAGTGTTGAAGTTCATTAAGAAATATTCGTCCTGTCTCTCCATCGAGAGCCACATGATGGAAATTGAAAATGATCCAATCTCCAATGAAAAGAAGATCATCATCGTTTTTGTCAAGCACTGATGATCGTTGTCGAACAATATGACAACGAAAAACTTGTCCCTCCTCAAGATTAAAATGGTTTTGATTGTTACTTTCATCAGAGAATATTGATTCAATCGAACTTTTATCATCAATCGAAGTTATTGAAAATATGAATTGATTATTCGATTGAACGAGCTGTGCCAGACTACCATGAGCAAAGTCAAATCGTAGCGAAGTGCGTAAAATGGTATGTTTCTCTATAATCTTTCCAAGAGCTTGTCGAAGACGTTCGATAGATAGAGGGTTGCCGGACACACGAAATAGGAGAGGAGAATTATATACAGTCAAATTCTTCTCACTCAATCTCTGCATTCGAATTTGCTCATCAAGTAGAATTCGTGATTGAGCAAATGAAGCTTCACCTTCAATAATATTCAAAGATGTCCATGTTTGATAATGATTCATAATTGTTGATTTCATAGTTTGAGAGAGTAATTGAGCATGTTCAATAATTGTTGGATGTTGAAGACATTTGGAAATATCGGGTACAGAAACAAATTCTCTTTGATAGTAATTATATAATTTCATGAATGATAATGAAGATCCATAGAGAATAAAAAATGATTTATTTATTGGAATATGTTTGAAAGGAAGAATTTGACGCCATAAGTTATAAACACGTTTTTCGATTTCATTTCGTGGTGTCATTTGATCGTCGAATGTTGAAGTTTCAACTGTTAGATTCAAAGAAGATAAAGCTGCTCGATCAATCTTACCATTGATATTCAGTGGAAATTTTTCCATTATAATAAATTTTGATGGAACCATATACGAGGGTAATACTGAAGAACATCGATCTCGTAAATCATCTTCTTTGATTTTATCTGATGGACCTTCGACGAAGCAAATGAGATGTTCTTGTTCATCGTGAACAATTTTCATAACAACACATGCTGTTACAAATCGGAGTTCTTTCATAACAACTTTCTCAATTTCATTGATTTCGATTCGTTGACCTCGAAGTTTAATTTGAAAATCTCGGCGACCAATAAATATCAATTCACCTGATTTGATATCTAAACGAGCTAAATCACCAGTTGCATAACATAATTCATTATTAATCTTTACTAAAACTTTTGCTGTTAGGTCATCTCGTCCATAATAACCTGCGAATACTCCAACACCTCCAATGAATATTTCACCGATGTGTCCTGGTAATATCGGTTGATGATAGTCGTCGAGAAGATAAATACAATAACCAAGTAACGGATACCCGATAGATAATGTTACCGTATTGAGGAGTTCGTCTCGAGTAATTTTATGACAAGTTGCGAAAATAGTTACTTCAGCAGGACCGTAGAGGTTATGAAATTGACACTGCTCATTAACGAATGGAAGAAGACGGAGGATAGTTGAACTGAATAAACTTTCGCCTAGAAATACAATTATTTTATAAATTAGATATAACTAATTTATGTCCGACCTCCGACACAAAAACGCTGCAATGATTTGATTCTTTGTTGAGTATGAACGTTTTCTAGAAGATATTTTCCTAATGCATTTAACCAGGATGGAACAGTTTCCATAAAATTCACCTTTTTATCATAGATAGTGCACGTGATGTAATCAAAATCTAAATGGCCATTAGGTTTCAGCATGATTAATTGAGCACCTCTAACAAGACTACCGAAAATTTCTTCTAAATGTATATCAAAAGAACAAGTTGCAAATTGTAGCATAATATCACTTGTTTGCCGAGTATATGCTTTCATATTACTCATAAAATTTCGATGGCGAATTTGAGCACCTTTTGGAACACCAGTTGATCCCGATGTAAATACAATATAAGCGAGTGATTCCGGTGTGATATTATCTTGTGACGATAGTCCGATCGCAATTTGAGCATTGACCAAAGCATTCAATTGAATAATTTCGCATACATCAATTATAGTCACACTCTGTGAGTTCATATTTGTACGAGATTTGGTATGAACAAGTATCAGTTTAGGATTAACTTGTTCAATTAGTGTTTGAAGTCTTTCAGATGGATCACTTGTATTTAATGGGGTATAAATCGCACCTGCCATTAGAATACTCATCATACCAATAATCATTTCAATACTTCGATCGATATTTTGGCAAATAATATCACCTGGTTTGACACCTTTTTCATTAACTAAAATCCATGATAATTGTTGTGTTTGAAAAAGTAATTCACTGTATGTTAAACATTGGTTATCAAGTATCACAGCCACTTTATTTGGATACAGAATAGCTTGTTCGATAAATGCTTGATGAATACATGTTTTTATTTTCGTAGGATTTATATTATTGTTAAGTTTTTCTAACATCTTATGCTCGCTAGGAAGAAGAATTGATAATTCGTACATTGGTTGATTTTGAATAATGAATGAAGGGCAGAATAGTTGTTGACATAAAGTATGAAATCGTTCAGCAATGATATCAATTGTTGTTTCATGAAGAAATTCTGTAGATCCAATAAAAGTCAATAAAATTTGATTTGAATGTTGATCATGTTTGACTATTAGTGATAAATCAAAATTTGATATAGAATTTAAATTTCGATCATTTTCTGTCGTCTGAAAATTGTAAAAAATGTTTACACATGTATCGGATGATAGTGCAAATAGGCCCAGTATATTTTGAAATGAAAAAGTATTGTGTTTTGAGCAATGATTCCAAAGTTTTGCTACTCGATATACAAATTGTTGAAAATTTTCTTTGGATGATACTTGAATACGAAGTGGGATTCTAAAATATTGATGTTTTTTATGTATATAAAGAAAAGAGAACTTACAAAGTATCTGATTCATTGACAGACAAAATTATGCATAGATCAGTATCAGTGATATTAAGTTTGAACAGAAAAGTGTAATAGCACGTGAGGAATAGAGTTTCGAGAGAAATCTTCTTTTCAAATGCATAATCGGTAAATGCTTTAGATAGATTGCCTGTAAACGTCAAGTTATTCGTGTGATGGTCGGTCGGTCGATTGATACGGCTATTCCAATTATATTCATACATCAGCTCACGCCAAAAACTCTCTGATACTTTCATTGTCTTATGTTGTTCATCTTCTTTTTGTAGTGATAACTGATAGATGGATTCATCTGTCATTGATTCAATTTGTTCTACAATTTGTTCAACAATAGATTGAAATTGTTCTGCAATGTTGATAACTGTTGTTGAATCAAACAAATCACTTGAAACAGTAAGCTCTCCATGTAACTGATGAGTTTCAATTGTGTGTTCTAGTGCAAGACTTAAATC
>Ga0209960_1002846_pt1 | contig 16197 bp, 29 predicted proteins | sample ThiBiot_500_plan_2_FD_183947 | JGI IMG/M metagenome (GOLD analysis project Ga0209960, IMG submission 183947) | Wastewater bioreactor microbial communities from Cape Town, South Africa - Thiocy_expt_500_plan (SPAdes) | ecosystem: Engineered > Bioreactor > Thiocyanate-remediating >...
TCATCATGGCCCATGTCATGTCATTTCTTTTCTTTTCTTTTTCTTTTTCAATAAACAAAACAAACAAACAAAACAAAAGGCGTTAGACTTGAAATCTATTGGGATCTCCCGCACAGGTTCGAATCCTGTAGCTGACGATATATATATTTTTTTTTATATTTTATTCTTTATTCTTTCATTATTCTTTTATTTCATTGTTCATTGTTCTCCATTCTCCATCTTTCCATTTTTTTTTTTTTTCTGTATTTCTTGAAAAAAAAGCATGGCGCCTGTCATTTTGAAAGGAGAGAGACCGTTAAGATTTCCCAGGTTCTTCCTTCTTTCTATTTTTTTTGTCTTCATTTTTATTATTTTATTTGTATTCTGAAAATGAAAATAAAATAAAATAAAATACAAAAAAAAAATTGAATAGCTTTTATTTATCTTTACACAACTTGCTATTGAAAAGATTGATATTCAACAATTTATCATCATTATTATTTTAAAAATGAATTATGGAAATGGAAAAATTTACAAAATTGTTTCCAACAAAACTGGTGAATGCTACGTTGGTTCCACCACTGGTGAGTTGGAATCAAGGCTCAAGGAGCATCAATCAAAATTGAAATCATTTGTTCACGGATCTGGAGCTTACTACACTTCCTTTCAAATTTTGGAGGGAGGGGATTACGAAATCAAACTCGCTGAAGAATGTGGATGCAGTTTGAAGCATGAACTCCTGTCCAAAGAAAGGGAGTGGATCTTACGCTCTGAAAAAGAGATATGTGATTGTGGAGGAATCTATAGAAAACAAGACCGCAATAGGCTTTTAGCAACAACACACAAAAATTTGTAGAGATAAAATTTGAAAATGCAATAAAGCTAAAAAATACCTTGAATTGTCTTCAGCTTCAACTTGTTGAAATATTAAATTTTACAGCCATCTTCAGAAAGAAAACGAGAAGCCAACAAAAAATACTAGAAATCCGAAAACGAAAGTTTAAAAATCCGAGCTCCAAAGACCAATGAATCTTTGCGAATCAAAGACGAGTCCAAAAAAATCATGCAAAAAGAAAAAAAAAACTCTTTTGAGTCAAAAAGCTCTCATTCTAAAATAAAAGGTTTCTCCTTCGAAGATGAAAGGAAATCAATCCATCCGATGTTTGTGTGCCAAGAGTGAAGAAAAAAATAAAATCATTGAATAAAATAAAACAAAACAAAAACAAACAGAAACAAAAACAAACAGAAAAAAAAAAAAAAAATGGCCAAGCCAGTTTTTCCTTCTTCTCTTTATCCACTCGTTTACTTATTTTTACAAGAGAATGGTTTTGAAAGAACTGCACTTCATTTTCAAGATGAATCAAAACTAGGCATGGTATTGATTTTTTTTTCTTTCTTTAATTTCCATTTATTTATTTATTTATTTTCTAAAATCTGATATTTATTGCTCAATTAAGGTCAAAGTAGATCAAGCAAAGGGTGATGCTTCTTTATTTCAGATCTATTCAATGTATATACAAAATAAACCAAGGTATCGAATCATTTTTTTTTGATATAAAGATGAACAATAATAATTATAATAAACTAGTGTAAAATTAGAATCAAATCATGATCTCAGTGATGATGCTAGTGCGAGCTCATCAGAAAGCGAAAGTGAAAGTGAAAATGAAAATGAAAGTGATAGTGATAGTGAAAGTCTTGAAACTCCAACTGAAAGTGAAAGTGATTCAGATATTCAAACACCAGCAAAAAAGAAAATGAGGGTAAATTTCTACTCTCAAAAATAAAAATAAAAATAAAAATAAAAATTAACAAATCTCATTCAATTAGATTGAAGATAAAGGAATTAGAGTTGAACATGTCAAGGAAAAGAAAAAAGAGGAACTGAAAAGAGTTATTACAAAATCTCCAAACGAATTTGAAACACCTAATAAAAAAAGAAGAATTGATCAAAGTACTCAATTCTCAAGAATCAATCCAGAAAATGTAACTTATATGCATGAAGATCTCAAGGATAATTCATTCAAGGTTTCATTATTAATTTTATTTTTTTTAAAAAAAAATCAAATAAAATTAAATAATTATTTTTTAAAAAAATAAAAGAGAAGAGTTCCTGGAACACCTGGTGAAAGAGCTCATAGAGAGTTATCAAGAGCCAAAGGAAGGGTATTTCGGAAAGAAAAAACAAAAAGAAAGAAAGGATCTAATGTTGGAGGAGGAAAAATAGATACAGGAGTCCATTCAACAAAATTTTGAAATTCCTCATCAAAAAAAAAGAAAAGAAAAAATTATAGAAATAAAATTTATAGAAATTCAATCAACATTTATGTGTAAAAAATAAAATAAAATTCTAAGAAATTTAAAACAAGAAACAACAACCAGCTGTCTTTTCTTTTGCTTTCATTGCATTTTCTGCAGCTTCAACTTGATCAGATTTAGCTTTAAGAACGGAATAAACATCTTGATTCCAACATTTATCAGTTGAAGGGAATTCATACTTATTTGGTTGGATTGTACATTTTGGTTCTGGAAGTTCTTCAGGTTCTTGTGGCACAGGTTCAAAGTAAACCATATCATTTTCTTTTTTAACTTTATCATGCTTCTCAGCCATTTCACTTAATACTTTCTCAAAAAATTCTAAATTTTTTTTTTTTTTAAATAAATAAATAAATAAACATCTTGAAAAGAAGAAAGAAAGAAAAAAAAAGAAAAGAAAAAAAAAAAAGAACCAATAGATTTCTTTGTGTTAGTTTGAGGTTCGATTTCTGCAAATTTTTCATATGAAGATTTTGAGTCTTTGAGTTGTTGAATTGCAGCCTCAAGAGAACGTACAGCTTTTCCTGAAGAAGTACTCTCTGGTAACATTAAATGGCATCCATGATAATAATATGCTTTTGATAGGATGAACTAATTTGAAATCAAAAATATTTATTTAGAAAATATTGAAAAAAAAAATGAAATAGAAAGAATAAACAAACGAACAAACAAATATAAATGTGAACCTTCTTTTTGAAATTCAAATATTCAAGTAATTTTGGATTTGGTGAAGGATTAGGAACAGGGTTAGGAGAAGTTAACAAGTCAATAGCATTTTGAAATTTCATTGATGTATCATGACAAAGACTTGAAATTAAAGAGGGAGTTTGATTTCCTGATTCAGCTCTTTCAATAGTAATACATTGACCTTCAGCAAGGCAAATTTCTTTCAAAGCTTTTGTAACACCTTTTCTTAAATCACAAAGACTATCTTTTTCTAAGGTCGTTTCTTTTTCTGAAAGAGTTTCAAAGGCTCCTGCTGCTTTTGACAAAGATTTAAAGGCTTCTTTTTGAGATTGATCCATTTTTCCTTTGTCTATTTATTTTTTTTTTTTTTAATATTATACTTGAATGCAGAGATTTGAAATTTCTTACCATTTTGTGAGAGATGAAATTTTGCCAAGGTAATTAACCATAAACCAAGATTTAATAAGGCTGTATTTAATTCAAAATCAATTCCTCCTTTAGAAACTTCTTTAGTCTTTCTACTGAAATCTGACCAAGTAAAACAAATTCCACGAGCTAATGGAATAACTTTGGGAGTTTTTGATGTATTTTTTTCCTCTTTTATTTCATCCTTTTTAACATCTTTCTTTTCTTCTTGTTTTTCATCATTGACTTCTTGTTTTGAATTTTGATCACCTTCTTCTTTTCCTTTTTCATTTCCATTTTCTTTTTCTTTTTCTTTTTCTTTTTCAGGGGCAGCTATTTAAGAGAATATTTTCTATAAGATAAATGAAAAAAAAAAAAAAAAAAGTTTTTTTAAAAAAAAAAAAAAAAAAAAAACAGCTTTGATTAAGTCCAGATAGAAGTGCAACATATTCATTAAGTAATTGAATAACTTCAACACTTGCAGTTGTTGGTTCTTTTAACAAGATCTCATTCACTTTCTAATAAAATAAAAAAGATTTAAATTGGAATTATTTTATGAAGAAAAATAAAAAATTAGAATTTAAAAAAAATTAGAACCTTTCTTTTTTCTGTAAGATCAGTTAAAATCTTTGTAACATTTTGGTCCTCCTTCTCTGTAAAGTAATATTTATCAAATTCAACTTGGTTGGTTTCCTTTGGAAAGTTTGGAAGGAAAATTGGAAGACTTTGTGTCATGATATTTTATCTATTAGAAGTTTAAAAGAGATTGGTTTAAAAAAAAAAACTCAACTAATAAAATAAAATATTGTTATTTCTTTCTTTGTTGAGTTGTCAAGAATGTTAAGTTCAGAAGAATCAAAAAATGGAAAACCCAGTAATTATTCAGAAATTAAGAACATTAAGATGAATTCAGTTTCAAATCATAATAATTTCAGTCATTCATCCATTAATTAATTCTTTTAAAAAGGTAAATTATAATTAAATGCTACAATATTCAAAGGGTCAAGTGCAGGGGTTGAATAAATTTTTTGAAATTACTGAGTCACGAATAATTATTTTTCAGCAAAAAAAAGATTTGATGGAACAAATAGAACAAATTGGATTCAGAATCATTTGAATTAATCATTATAATTAAGAATTATTGAATAGTTATTTTATAGTTGTTTTTGCAATCAGAAAAGAAAGAGACTTGGCAAGCAATGCAGAAAAAAAAAATTTATTTCTGACTTCCACCATTTTTTTTTTCTTTTTTTTTCCAAAAATCAAAAAGACAACAAATCATGACTCACCAAAAACTAACTTATTCCCTTTTTGGTTTTGAATAAAAGGTGTTCTTTTGATTTTTTCCCTCTTCCTCTTTTTTTTTTTTTTTTCGCACCTTGGGATAATTGACGATGGCTGTTGGAAAAAATAAGCGTTTATCAAAGGGAAAGAAGTCAAAGGGAGGAAAAAAACCGTAAGAGTTTATTATTACAATTTTAAAGATTTTAAATTTTTAAAAGATTAGTTTTTGAATATTTGATATTATATTATTTTGAAAAAAATTGGATTAATGGACGGATGGATGGATGGTTGGGAGGAAAAGAGGAAAAGGGAAAAAAAAGTGGATGCAAAGGCATCCAAATAGAAAGGAAGGAAATTTATGATCAAATAAATAAATATGAATGGATGGATGGACAGATGGATTCAATGGATTTGTTACTATTCTAAATTTATAAATGAAAATGGATTCATTCATTGTGATGCATATTTTTATAATGAATTATCAGTGATAGTTTTTTGATCATATATTTTGGATGGAAAACTCGTGGCCCCTTTTGTCCACAAATATCTTTTCCGACCCTCTTTATTTCCTCCTCCCTTCAATTCCAATTTCTACTTCAAGCTCTCTTAAATTGACACTTGCTTAAATTAAATTAATTAATTGCAAACAAAATCAAATAAAAAAAAATCAATAAAATTAGAGTTGATCCCTACACCCGTAAAGATTGGTATGATGTCAAAGCACCAACCATGTTCCAAAACAGAAATGCTTGCAAAACCCTCGTCAACAGAACTGCAGGAACTAAAATCGCTTCTGAAGCCCTTAAAGGAAGAGTTTTCGAAATCTCACTCGGTGATTTGAACAATGATGACGAAAACTACAGAAAAATGAAACTTAGAGTTGACGAAGTCCAAGGAAAAAACTGTTTAACTAACTTCCACGGAATGTCATTCACTACTGACAAACTTCGTTCCCTTGTCAAAAAATGGCAAGTAAGTGCTTTTCATTTTATTTTATTTCATTTTTTTTTTTGTTAAGATCTTTTACTCATGAAGATGAATTCTAAACATTAATTAATTGCTAAATATTAAATGTGAAATGTAAAATATGAAATTGAAATTGAACATGAATATATAATAATGGATTTAAAAATTGATAATTAGACTCTTATTGAAGCCCATGTTGATGTTAAGACTGCTGATGGATATGTCCTCCGTCTTTTCTGTATTGGATTCACCAAACGTAGACCAAATCAATTGAAAAAAACTTCATACGCACAAAGCTCTCAAATTCGTGCTATTAGAAAGAAAATGATGGAAATCATGATCCGTGAAGCTTCAACTGTTGATCTTAAAGATTTAGTTTTGAAATTCATTCCTGAAGTTATTGGAAAAGAAATCGAAAAAGCTTGCAATTCTATCTACCCACTTCAAAATGTCTTTGTTCACAAAGCTAAAACTTTGAAATTCCCCAAATTTGATGGTAAATTTTCATATTTATTTTTGAAAAAAGTTTTTAAATCGATTCAAAAATAACGTTTTTTTTTTTTTTTTTTTTTTTTTTTTTTTTTTTTTTTCAGTCACCAAATTGTTGGAAATCCACGGAGAATCTGTTTCAGTTGGAGATGAAGCTGGAACCAAAATCAGTGAATTCAAAGAACCAATTCCATCAGACTCTGTTTAAGATATTTACCCGGAAACAGTTGAAAAATAAAAATATGAATAAATGAAACAAACTTAAATTACTTGGAAAAAAATGTCAAGATTCAAAAAATTCGCTATTTTTTTTCAAATTTTCTTCAACAACTTCAACATCATCATCATTCAAATGAATATTCTTTTTTTCCAAACCGAAACTCCAAGATCGTAACTCAACTTGATCTATCTACAAATACCAGAAATCATTTGAAAACTAGAATTCAATAGAAAAATGTTTTGCTTTCATTGTCTTTTGAGTTGAGTTGTGGTGAAGTTTTTTTGTCTCGAACCACGTGTTTTTTGATAGTAAAAAACAATAAAAAAACATGGCGAAAGCGATTTCAACAAAAAACATGACAAAGGGAAGCAAGAAGCCTAGCTCAACAACAGTTTCAAAACCAAACCATAACTCAACTCAAAAGACAAACTCAAGTCAAAAACAAAAAGAAAAAAGAAAAACTAATGAAAGAAAGGAAGAGAAGGTTGAGAAAGTAGGAACAAAGGATTTGTTTGATAACCATGATGATGAAGAGGTGGAGACTTTGAAGATTAATCAAACATTTGCAGAGAAGTATGACCAGAAAAAAAAGAATGAAGAGTTATCTCGATGTATTATTATTATCATTCTATATGTTTATTATTTTATTTTAAAAAATTAATCAATTTTTATTTTATTTTTTAGTAAAATCAATGTATGGCGATGGTGAAGAGGAAAGTGAATCAAGTGATGATGAGCCAGAAGATGAAGATGGAGAGCTTGTAACAGCAGAAGTTGATAAACAAATTTTTAAGACACTCTCTTTAATCAAGGCAAAAGATCCTAGTGTTTATAATCCAGAAATCCACTTCTTTTCAGGTATTTTTATTTAATGACTTTTAGGAAAAAAAAAAATGATGGAAAAAAAAATGTTTTCAATAGAAAAGGATGCTGAAAAGTCAGAGGAACAATGGAATAAAAAAAAGGAACTTGCTAAGGTAAATAAATAAATAAATAAATAAATAAACAAATGAACAAATAAATAATCACTCATAACATCAAATAGAGTCAACCAAAGCCAATGTATCTCAAAGATTATGAAAGGAAAGTACTTTTAGAAGATGGTGGAATTATTGATGAAGAAAAGGAATTAGACCCAAAAAAGCCATTGAATTATTTTGAAGAGCAAGACTTATTAAAAAAATCTTTTAAAATCAAAGATGTATTTTTTTTTTTTTTTTTTTTTTATTTATTTTTGATATTATTTGTGAAATTTAACTTCAAAAAAATTAAAGGATTCAGATTCTGAAGAAGATTTTTTTGAAGCAAGAGTAAAAACACAAGAAGAAATTGAAGAAGAAGAACTAGACTTTAAAAATTTTCTTTCTGAACAAAAAACTAAAGTTCTTTTTTGTTTTAGCACTTTGAAATTTTTAAATATTGATTTTATTGAAGAGGAAAAAAATATAGGAAGATACAAAAAGAATTGATGAATTTGAATCTTTAAGGAGATATTGGACTGATCCAAATATTGATTCCAATGAAAAGTTTCTTAGAGAGTAACTTTTTTTTCCTTCAGTTTGAAAAAACTTGAAAATTTAAAATATTTCTTTCACAACAAAAGTTATGTATTAAATCGTGATTGGGTTGATAAAAATGCTGATTATATTCCAACCTATGATGAAGTAGTAGAAGAGGAGGATGAAAAAGCTGTTGAAGAGATGGAAGAGTTCGAAAGAGCCTATAATTTTAGACACGAAGAAGAGTAATTTTCTCTCTTTTTCATTTTCCCTTTAAACTATGTTCTTAATTTATTAAATAATTTTTTCTAGAGGAGGAACCCAACTTGTTGCTTTTTCAAGAAATATTCCTGATTTAGTGAGAAGGTTCGATTTTAAAAACAATTTACATATTGAAATTTAAATATTGAAATTTAAATTTTTTTTTTTCTTAAATCAAAAAAGGACCGATGATAAACGAAAAGTGAAAAGACAACAAGTCAATGAACGCAAGAAAGAAGAAACAGAAAAGAAAAAAGAAGAACTTAAACGCTTGAAGAATTTGAAGAAGAAAGAAATTTTAGACAAATTACAAAAAATTGAAAAGATTAGTGGAGCATCTGCCTTAGGTTTTGAAGACTTAAATTTAGAAGGAGATTTTGACCCTGAAGAATATGATAAACAAATGAGTGAAAGATTTAATGATGATTATTACTTGGAATCGGTAGAATTTTGATTGATTGATTTATTTATTTCAAAAAATAACAACAAATAAATAAATAAATAGGGTGATCTTAAAGATTCTCAATTTTTGGATGAACAAATTGATGAAATTATAGGAGAAGATGACAATGAAAACGAGAAATTTTTAAGTAGAGTCAAGTCAATGAAGAAATCTCAAAAAAATAAAGAAGAAGAGGAGGAGGAAGAAGAAGAATACGACGAAGAATATGATGATGAAGAAAATGAAGAAGAAGAAGACAATAATCAAGATTTTATTATGGATGCAGATTATTTACCTGGAGGAGATAAATATGAAGGCAAACCAGAAAAAAAATCAAAAAAAAAGAAGGATTTATCAAAAATTCAAGGAAACAATGAAGCAATTGACCAACTTTTGGATGAATATTATCAACTCAACTTCGAAGATTTTGTATTCTTTTCTTTCAATTTCATTTTCATTTTTCTTTCTTTCTTTTTTTTAATATTTATAACCAAATATCTTTTTTTTTTTAAAAAAATAGGCTGGAGGAAAACCTACAAGATTTAGATATCGAAAAGTTATGCCTGATAGTTATGGATTAACACCTATGGAAATATTATTAGCAGATGAAAAAGATTTAAATGAACACATTTCTTTGAAAAAATTAGCTCCGTAATTTTTTTTTTTATTTATATTTTTTTAAAAAAAAAACAAAACAAAAAAACTGATTTTTAAAATCATCAAAAATAGATATCGTCCTGAAGAAAAACAAGAAAGAGATCGAAGAGTTTTTTCAAAAGCTAAAAGAGTCAAAGAGTTTAAGAGAAAATTAGAAGAGAAAATTGAAAAGGAGGAACTCTTTGAAAAACTTGAAAAAATCTATGAAAAAAATGAGAGTCAAAAAAAGAAAAATAAGAAACTAAAAGTTAAGGAGAAAAAGAACGAGAAATCTAAAGAAAAGAAACCCAAAAAAGAGATAGAGAAGGAGAAAGTGAAATCAATTCTCAAAAAGAAAGTTCCAACAAAAAATGATATCAAGAGTTCAAGTAAAAAATCAGACAAAGTCGAGAAAATTAATTCAACTCAACTTTCAAAAGAAAGATTAAGTTCTTATTTAACAGATCAAAAAAGAAAAAAGGATTTCCCTTTACCCTCAACTTCTAAAAAACAAAAATTCTCAACTCAATAAAATTGTTTATAGATCGAAAATATGACTTATTTATTTTTTCTTTTTACAGCTTTTGCATTATTTCTTACTTACTTTAAATATATACATCCATGAGTGATTTACTTTGTTTTGTTGAAGGTTTTCCAAGTCATTACGATAGTAAAGTTGAATAAAGAGGTCTATCTACATGTTAATTATTCCCACTCTGATTTTCAAAACTAGCACGAAATGGTGTTATGGCCTAATCAATGAGTTCATTTTAGTTAACCAAAAGAACAATTTTTTTTAAAAAAAAAATAGGAAATAAATACTTGATTGATTGATTTTTGAATTTCTATATAACTCTCTAAGAAATGTTCGTTTTTTTCCATTTCAATCCTCATTGAATCTACAAAAAATAAAGATATAAAATAAAATAAATAAAAAGATCTTGAAAATCAAACGAAAAGCTCAAAATCAAACCTATTCGTAATTTGATTTCTCTGAGTTGTTTCTTTGCTTCTTCTGATTCCATCCTCGATTGTGCGCCTAATTTTTTTTAAAAAAAACTAACAATGAAATCAAAAAGTAAATAGAATTATAAAACAAAACAATAAAAGCAATAAAGAATAATCTTACTTTGATTCTTTTCTTTTCCCTTGAAATCTTGGTCTAAATCAAAATCTTGATTATCGTCTCTTTCTAATCAGTTCCGATTATTATTAAACAAAAGTTTTTTTTTTAAAAAAAAAAGAAAAGAAAAAAAAGAAACGAATCAATTTTCTAAACCAATATTCACATCAAAATATCAAAGCTTGAGTTTGATTCAGAGTAACTTTGTAATAAGAAGAAGAAGTCTTGTAAGACTTTTGATGTCTGTGTGTCTGCTCTTTTGCCTTTGATTAATTAAAATTTTAATTAATCAAGAGCGATTTTGATTGTCTCCCCCTTGAATTCACCCTTCGTGCCTGCAACAACTATTCTCACAAGAGCTACAAACGACTATAACTACAGTTGAAACGAGCTATTGATTCAAAGTAAGATTTCTTTCCTGTATTATATATTAGCTTTATTTCATATTTTGCTTTGTATTTTATTATTTATTTTTGTTTTTGTTTTTGTTTTTTTTTTTTTTTAAAAAAAACAAAAAAAGAATCAGTCCCGTCGAGCAGAAGTTTTGCAAAAGAACATTGCATTATTATTATTATTTAACCTACTTTGTATAAGAACATTTATTGGAATTACTTTTTTGAAGTCTTGATTATTTCTTTATTTTATTTCTAGTTTCTTTGTTTTTCTTTTCAAAAAAAAATGTATTTGAAAAAGTCAACAGAAAAAATAATTAAAACTAATAAATAATTATAATAATTAGACCCTTAGCCCCTGCTTTCGTTGCTTTACGTTTTCATTATTGTTATTAAGAAATGGAACTGCGTCAAGCAGTACTTGAATTAGATTCAAATAGAGTTCGGGATCTAGTTGGAACAAATATAGACGTCAATTATGCTGACCCATCAGATAAATGCACTGCACTTCATTTTGCTGCTTCTTTTGGTGATACTGAAATGATTCAATTCTTATTGAGTCGAGTAATTCTTTCTTTTTTTTCTTCGACTTCTTTGTTTTGTTTCTCTTTTTTTTTTTTTTTTTGAAATATGGAATTATAATAATTTGTCAATATAAAAATTCGCTTATATAATAGCCTGATATAATTGTGGATATTCAAAACATGGAAGGAAATTCACCATTACATGTTAGTTCAGCAAGAGCAAATTTACCTGCAACACTTTTACTCCTTCAAGCAGGAGCAAATCCCTTTTTAAGGAATGCTAAGGATAAAAGACCAATTGATTATTCAGGAAGTGGGGAAATAAGAACTGTTTTAGCAAGTTTCTTTTCTTCTTTTATCTCTTTCTCACTTTAATTTAGTTTATGGAAACAAAGTTAAACTAAAACAAACAAAAAAAGACCAAATGATTGCTTCACCAGATTCAAGTGCTCAAATAATTTCAGAACAAGTATTTGTTATTTCAATTTAATTAATAATTGAAATTAGTGTCTGATTCAAGATTTAATTTTTTTTTTAAAAAAAAAAAAAAAAGGAAAAACGAGATCTTGCAGCGAGTTTACCAAAAGATTATCAAGGACTTTTAAATTATACAATTGATGTTGTTGTCAAACATTTTCAATTTCAAGAGAGAGTTAAAGTATTTGAACATTTTAATCCTCTTAATGAAATCAAAAAAAAAAAAAAAATTATTTTCTAAAACAGGAATCACTTCTAAGACTCATTGAGGAAAAACATATAGCATTACACAAATATCGTCTTTTTGAAGTATTTTTTTTTTTCTGGAACTTTCTTTAAAAGATTAATTCTTACAATAAAAATAAAAATAAAAAAGTAAAAATAAAAAATTAAAATAAAATAAATAATAATTATTAGCAAGCACTAGGATTTGTTGATCGTGATCAATCTGAAAATTTCTTAAACCAACTTTCATTTTTCCAAGAAGAAAATGAAAGACAAGCTGCAGATTTAGTTTATTATAAAGTTCATTTTTTTTTTTTTTAGATTCTTGGATTTTTTTTTTTAGTTAAATGTTTAGTTAATCGTTCATAATAATAATAATAATGAATAATTTTAGAGTACTGTATCAATTCTCAAATCATCTGCCGCAAAACAAGAAGAGAATTATCAACGAAGTATTGCTGAGATGAACTCCGAGCACAATGAACAACTTCAATCATTAATGTCAAGAGCAGAAGAGAGTCAGCGAACATTTATGGAATATCAAAAATCAACAATGAACGATTTGAATGAGTTATCAAAATTGAAATCTGAAGTTATAACATTAAGAACAAAACTCAATTTACTTGAATCAGGAGATTCTCATGCAAATGAAAAAATTGTAAGCATATTTCCCCCCCCTCCCTTCTATCAATTTATCTATCTATCTTTCTGAATTTTATTTTACTCAATTTTATTTTATTTTTTTAGAATGAAAAACTTCAAGGAGAACTTTCTTCCCTCAACTCTCAATTAAATGAAGTGAACGCAGAAAATATTCTATTGAAAGAAAAAATCAAAGTTTTTTTTTTTTTTTTTTAATTTTTTTTTTTTCCAATATATTTTGAACGATTAAACTTTTATTTTTTGTTTCAAAAAAAAAAAGTCCTTAGAGAAAGTCCCAAGATTATCGATTCAAGATAATAGTGATGCAATCTCTATTATGTCAAATTCAACTATAACTCGTATTAGACGTTCAATTCAAGATGATATGGAAACAATGGAAGCACTCAGACAGAAACAAGATGATGAAGATGAAATGGCAGGAAAAGTTTTCTTTATTAAAAATGATTCAGAAGGCCCACGACAAATTAAAGGAGGAACAAGAGAGAAATTAGTTGAAAGATTGACTGATGGAGGGACATATGGTTTTCTTTTCTTTTTTTTTTTTCTTTTTTCTTTTTTCTTTTATCTAATCCTTACTTTTATTCATGATTAAAGATAGCCAATTTTTACAAGCATTCTTACTAACTTTCCGTGCTTTTATGAAACAAGAAACTTTACTAGATTTAATGATTCAAAGATACCTTTCTATTTTTTTTCTTCTTCTTAATTTAAATACTTTTTTCTCTTTCTCTTTCTCTTTCACTTTTTCTGTACTTATTTTTCTTCTTCTTCCTTACATATCAAGAAGCAAGTACATCAGAAGTTTCAAATTCTTTTCCAACTCAGCCAATTCAACTTCGGTTCTTTTTCTTTCGTTCTTTATCTTTTTTCAAAATAAAATCAAAAAAAAAAAAAAAAAAATGAAAAATAAAAAGAGTTTGCAATACTCTCAAATTATGGGTCGATAATTATTGGTTTGATTTTATGGAAGATGAAAACCTTTATAAAAAGGCATTTGATTTTGTTTGCGATGTTGTTAATAAAGAATCTCCAAAAATGAGTGATCAACTTAAACGTCTAATGGAGAGAAAGGTTTTTTTTTTGAAAAAAATAATAAAACAAAAAGTCAATAAATCAATAAAAATTAGAGAAGTGGATCTGATATAGTCACAGTTGAAAGGAAAGCAAAGAATCAACCAAAACCTGTTTTGCCAAGAATGTTGATTCATTTTATTTATTTTCTTCCAATTATTCTCTTTCATTTTTTTAAAAAAAATAAAAAACAATTTCTTTAAAAAAAAATAGAGGAATAAGGAAAGGGTCAACATTTGGATTAGATACTTTGACACGAGATCAAAGAGGTCTGTAAAACTTCAATGATTCTGTTTCTATTTAAATTTTAAATTCAAACAACTCAAAGGTGTATCTATCCTTGGAATTGATCGTTTTTATAATGTTGTATCGTCAAAACTCGCTGGAAATGAAAGGATACCAGAAGAAGGTTATACTATGCGTTTGACAGATTTAGACCCTATTGAAATTGCCAGACAATGTACCTTAATTGAATATGAAATCTTCAAGACAATTAAAGTAATTTTTTTTTTTTTCCATCCAAAATAAAGATTAATACTAAATTAAATATCAAAATAAATAAAAATAAAATAAAATAAAATAAAAGGCTCCAGAATTCTTGAACCAAGGTTGGATGAAAGAAGATAAAAATAAACTTGCACCTGGAATTTGTGAAATGACAAATTGGTCAAATAAGGTAAATATTGCTCTCATCATTTATTGTTGAATTGATTGATTAACTTCAATGTCAATGTAGATTACAAAATGGGTGATCAGTGAAATTGTTAGTATTCATGATAGCACCAGAGCAAGAGCAATGCTTTGTGAAAAATTCGTTTTAATAGCTCAGGTAAATATATATATATATATATATTTTATTATTTTCTTTCTTGATTTTTTTTTTTTAAAAAAATTCCATTATTTCATAGCACATGGAAAAACTAAATAACTACAATGGAGTCATGGAGATATTGGCAGCCTTTCAATCATCTGCTGTTCATAGACTCAAAAAGACGACACAAGTTTTTTTTTTTTTTCCCTCTAAAAACTTTTTTTTTAAATCCTAACTTTTTTTTCCTCAGTCAATGGGAGGACGATACTTAAAGATTCTTGATGAATTAACCAAACTCACAAGTCGTGAGTTAAATTATAAAAACTTGCGATCTAAAGTTCACGCAGCAAATCCTCCTTTAATACCATTCCCAGGTTCAACTTTTTTTTTTTTCTTCCTTCTTTCTTTTCTCGATTCTTAAAATTTTTTTCTTTCTCATTCTCATTTTTTTTTTTTTTTTTGCTCCTCTGCATTTAGGAGTCTATTTAGGGGATCTTGTATTCCTTGATGGAGGAAACCCAATGTATATTAATAATGATCCAAATCTAATTAATTTTCAAAAATTCCAAAAGTTGGCAAGCTATATTCTTGAACTACAAGTTTTTTTTTTCTTTTCTTTTCTTTTTCAAAAAGCCAAAAAGAAAAACAAACAAAAAACAAAACAAAAAACAAAAAGGTTTATCAACAAACTCCTTATAACCTTGAACCAGTTCCCGAAATTCAAGATCTTCTCAAAGATTTATTAACCCTTGATGATGATACAGCTTATAATATGTCACTTATTTGTGAACCTCGAAATAATCGAGGGACTTCAACATTTTTAAAATAAATATTTGATTCATCTTTGTAGCTTTTTGGTTGTTCACAGTAAATAAATAATAAACAAACAACTAAAAATAAAGAAATATGGAAAAAATTTTTATATCTTTTATATCTAATATTATTAACACTCTTTTTCAAAAAAATCATCATCATCATCATCATCGTTCTCACTTTCTTTTTGAATGCTTTGCAATAATTCCTGAGCCATACTATCTAAATCTTCATTGTCTTCATCGTTGTCTTCATCATTACTATTTTCATCATTATTATTATACTCCTTATGATTCCGATTATCATTTTCATTTTCATTTTCACTTTCAACATCTGACCACTTTCGTTTTTTAGAGCTAAATTTGATCGCAATTCAATTTTAAATTTTTTAAAAAACCTTATGATTCAAAATAAAATAAAATAAAATAAAATAAAATAAAATAAATACCTAGAAGCCTCTGAACCATCATCACTATCACCATCTTCTTCCATTTCTTTTTCCATTGCCTCAATTTCATGAAGTTCATCAAAAAAGTCTTTCGTTTCCCTACGTGTGAGACCAGCTATTATAAATTTATTATTAGATAAGAATAAATAAATAATTAAATAAATAAATAAATAAATAAATAAATAAATAACCTTCAAGACGAAGTTCATTATCGACATGTGCATCCTCAAGTTGAAATAGTCTTTCATCTTGACGTTTCCATTTTCGGATTGATTCTTTAAACCTTTTAAATTAAATATTTCATTTGATATTTTATTTACTTCAAAAAAAAAAAAAAAAAAAAAAAAAAACTCAAACCATTCATATGAAACAATACAAATACATGGATCACTCATTGCACGATTTACTTTATCTGTTCTCTAAATAAATGAATAAATAAATAAAAAATTAAAATTAAAATAAGACT
>Ga0209960_1002850_pt1 | contig 16172 bp, 16 predicted proteins | sample ThiBiot_500_plan_2_FD_183947 | JGI IMG/M metagenome (GOLD analysis project Ga0209960, IMG submission 183947) | Wastewater bioreactor microbial communities from Cape Town, South Africa - Thiocy_expt_500_plan (SPAdes) | ecosystem: Engineered > Bioreactor > Thiocyanate-remediating >...
GGCTTTTTTAATTTGAACTCATTTAAATCTCTCTTGTTTGGCAATCATGGACCCTGAAGTCCCAGAAGTTCCACAAGAACAAAAAGAAAAAGAAAAGTCTAAAAAACCTTGTAAGTTTGGTGCAAATTGCAAAAACAAGGACACTTGCCAGTTTGATCATACAGACCAAGTAAAGAAATGCAGAAATGGATCGGCATGTAAAAAGAAAAGTTCTTGTACATTTGAACATAATTGTCAGTTTGGAATGAAATGCTCGAAAAGAGATACATGTATTTATGACCATCAAGAGCCTAAACGTTCCCTCCCATCTTACTTTTGTACAGAGACTTGTTTTGATGGAAAATGCCAAAAACCTCATCCTCATTTTAAGTATATTTTCAATATTTTTTTTCAATATATTTTTTGATTTTCATTGATATATAAATTATTTAGGGATCCAAAACTTGAATCTATCCGAACCCTTTCAAAAGACATCCTTAAAAATCATAAAAAAAATCTTTCAGAGATCAAGAAAGAAATAAAAGAGTTGAAACTTCAGAAAAAAACCGATGATAATGAAGGAAACCTCAATGCTTTATACGACAAAGAAAATGAATGTAAGAAACAAATTGGAGAGTTTCTGGGATTTGAAATTGATGCCAAAATTCGGCGTGCATTAAGGTTTTTTTTTTTTGAATATTAAATTAAATTTATATTTTCCCTAAAATTGATAAACTCTTCTTTTTTTTTGAAGCACCAAGAAAGAAATTGAGCCCTTAACAGCACAATATTATCGCGAACTTGTGAGACTTCAAAATCACTTACCAATTTATGCCAGAAGGACAGAATTAGTTCAAACAATTCAACAAAATAAAGTTACGATTGTTATTGGTGAAACTGGAAGTGGAAAAAGGTTTTGATTAGTTACATTTTTTGAAGAAAAAATAAAACAAATTAAAAAAACAAATAAAAATAAGCACTCAATTAATCCAATATTTATTTGATGCTGAACCAAATTGTTCAATTGTTTGCACACAACCAAGACAAGTAGCTGCAATTTCCTTAGCCAACCGTGTTTCTGAAGAGTTTTATGCAACAATTCTCAAAGGTCAAAATGATAGGAAAATATCAAAGGAAAATGTTGTTGGATATCAAGTTGGAGGAAATAAAAATGTTACAAAACATACTAAAATCAAATTCATGACAGATAGACTGTTATTAGATGAATGTCTTCGAAGAAAAAGACTTCCCTATAAGTATATTATCATTGATGAAGCACATGAAAGAAGTTTGGATAGCGATATCTTGATAGGAATTTTGAAAGATCGATTAAAGAAAGGGAAAGGCAACTTCCGTTTAGTTATTGCTTCTGCTACAATTGATCCCGATCTATTTGTAAACTATTTCAAAGATTTATGTATCCCACCTGTGATTCGAGTATCAGGGAGAACATTTCCAGTTGCCATTAATTGGGGAGACGATCTTCGAGGCTTGTATAAGAAAGAAAACAAGAACAAACAAAAAATCTATGCATCAACAATCAAAAGAGCTTTTTCTAAACTCCAAAATGCAGAAATTGGAAATAATAAGACCATCCCAATCGAAAAAGAATATACGAATGCTTCAGTTAACAAAGTTTTAGAGATTTTGGGTGATGAAGATGGCGATAATAATAGTGATGAGAATGGTGAAATTGAGAACAACTCAAAAGGAGACATTTTAGTTTTTTTAACATGTCAAGAGGAAATTAAAAAGTGTGTGCGGGAATTGGAAACAAAACTTCAATACAAGGAAAATATTGCAATCAAAGAAAGCACTTTAGTTTTAAGTTTATATGGACAACTTGACCCTGAGGAACAAAAAAAGGTGTTTGAACCAACACCAAAGAAACGAAAAGTTATTTTTTCAACAAATATTGCAGAAACATCAGTCACAATAGATGGAGTGAAACACATTGTTGATACTGGAATGGCAAAAGAATCTCGTTTTGACCCTATTTTGAATATGTCGGTCTTGGAGTTAACATTTATTTCTCAAAGTTCAGCACAACAAAGAGCAGGAAGAGCAGGAAGAACTTCTTCTGGGACTTGTCATCGACTCTACTCATTAGCACAATTTGAAAATATGAAACCTTCCCAAATTCCCGAAATTTTGAGGACTCATCTTGGCTTATGTGTCTTAAGGCTGAAGGGCATGGGTATTGATCCTCAAAGTTTTGACTTTATTCAAAAACCAAGTGCCGAAGCCATTACTGCCTCAATCAAAACTTTATTTTATTTGGGAGCCCTGGATGAGAAAGAGAAAATTACTGATATTGGAAAAAAAATGTTGTTTCTTCCTACTGAACCTTCCGTTTCCAAAGCATTATTAGTTGCAGACGAAATGGGATGTTTTAGGGATGTGTTAATCGTAGTTGGAATGCTTCCTTTCTCAAGAAATTTATTTTCTCAATCTCAAAATCAAAATAACCAAGAGGTTGACTTTTCAAGATACTCATTTGCTCATAAAGATGGAGATCATTTAAGTTTTCTTGCTCTCTACAAAGCATGGAGAAAACTACCTTATAAACAGCGCCCACAGTGGTCCAAAGATAACCATGTTTCGAAAAAAACCCTCACATTGGCAGAAAATCAGATCAAACAAATTGAAAATGCCTTTAGGTTCATGAAAAAAAATCCAACAAAACAATTAAATGGTAAAGATGGTAAAGATGACAAAGATGACAAAGATGAAGAAGAGGAAAAGGAAAATGAAAATGAAATTACTGAAATTAATGCCCAAGAGGAAGGTGAAGAAGAAGATGAAAATAATACTCCTGAAGAAATTCGAAGCCAAAATATTCGTAAGGCTTTAGCAGCAGGATTTTTCTCAAATTTTTGTCTCACTCAAGGTACTGATGATAAAACATATTTGGTTGCTTCTCAAAATATTGTTTCTTATGTTCATCCTTCAAGCGTTTTTTCTCTTGGAGTAAATCAACAACCAAAATTCCTCCTTTTTAATGAACTTTTTCAAACTTCAAAACCTTTTATTTGGACCTTGATGAAAGTTGAACTTGATTGGTTACCTCAAGAATTTATCAAGGATAAGAAGATTAGAGAACTTGCAGAAGAAATCATTGAACCATTTGCACCTAAATCATTCTCAAATATTAGCACTACTCTCTTGAAGGCACTCTTTGGAAATACTTTTAGTAAGATGACCAATTTTCAGTCACAATTTGGAAATGTTATAATAAAAGCTCAGAACAATCAACTCACAATTCGGTGCTCCAAAAAACAACTAGAAGTAATTACCCAAAAATTGGATATCTTTCTTAATGAACAAAGAAATTTGTTGAAAAAGGAATGTTTAGAAATTTCTCATGGAAGAACAGGAGCCCGTTTGTTGATTGGAGTTGGAGGAGTAATCAGAAAATATCTTCGTGCAAATGATTTACCCAGAATTAGCATCACAAATATCCCTTTCTCTGCTACAATTAATCAAAGAAAATCATTTGATGAAAATGTAATTGAATCTTGGATTCGAGAAAAGTTTTCACAATTTGGTGAAATTATTGAGATTTCTGGAAACTTTGATGAGACTCGGACTTTTGGATGGGGTCAAGTGCTTTTTGAGGATCCAAAGAGTGCTGTTGATGCTTGTGATAAGTTAAATAACCATGTTGTGGAAGACAACATGAGATTAAAAGTCCAACAAATTCGCTCTCAAACAAGTAATATCTCATCATCTACAAGCTACTTGGAATCATGTAAACTTAGACTCTCTTGGCCAATTGCAAAATCTGAAGGTTTTGGTGCTATTATATTTTCTTCTCTCGAACAAGTTAATCAATTCATTGCTGTCGTCACTAGAAACAAACCAAGTTTTGATGGCAAATCTCCAACCTTTGTAAAAGATAAAGTAAAGAACAATAAGGTTTTGATTCGCAACCTGGCCATAGAAACTGATGAAGTCGATATTCATGATTATTTAAAAAGGAACGGCTTTCAAATTCCATATAAAGATGTTTGGTTGAAAAGAACTCCAGTGAAAAAAGATGACTCAGATAATAATAATCATAATAATGACGATGATGAAGAGCAACTTCAACAAGTACTATTGATATCAAGAATTGGAAGTTATGGAGAAATAGTTGATATGAATCTTGGATTTTTAAATGAGAAAAAAGGGAATGGTTTTTGGAGAAAAGGAGAAGTTGTATTTGAGAAACCTGAAAATGCTTTGAATGCAGCCAGATCATTAAATGGACAAGTTGGAATTTTTGGTGATCAAAAACTTAGGGCAAAATCTGGAATATCCATGAAAATCTCCTTTCATTTGAAGCTCTTTGAAAAATTGGAAGATAAAATTCAAACTGTTCTAAATATGATCAGACAAAAATCAGATGCTTTCGAAATCCAAATCATAAAACCAGACTCAAAATCAAAAAATTCCAATGTTATAATCAAAGTAGTATCAAATTCAGCAGAAGATAATTTTTATGTACACTTTTTCTTTCTTTCTTTCCTTTTTTTTATATTAATATTAATAATTTATTTTTTCAATAGGCTAAATGTGAAATTGAAAAAAGTGCAATGTGTGATGGGGAGCCATTGTGTGATTCAAAAGCTGATATATCAACAATTATGCACAACAGAAAAGGAGTAAAGTTTTTAGAAATGGCACAGAAAAAACATGCAGTTTATATTCATTGGGATAAAAGGAAAAATTTTATTACAGTTTATGGTGACAAACCAGCAATTGGAGCTGTTAAAAAAGAGGCCAAAACTTTTCTCCAAGAATTTTCACAATCAAAAACAAAATTTATCAAGATACCACGTGAAAAGATAAGAGCATTTGTTGAAAAAAATGGACTAGCTTTTAAAAAATTACAAGAGAAGTTTCCAGATGTGCAAAATCTCGAATTTCGTTTGAGGATGCAAGAAATTTTTATTCAAGGAAAAGAAGATGAAATTCAGGCTATTGAAATGGAGGTTGAATCAATATTCAAAAAGATTTCTTCAAACTCACAAAACCAAAATCTTCAAGAATGTGGAATTTGCTTTTGTGAAATTGAGAAAGATGCTTACCGACTTGGAACTTGTGATCATGCATTCCATCAAGAATGTTTTGTATATCAAATGAAATCTGCAGATACTGTTCCACTTTGCTGTGCACAATGTAATCAACCCATTCTTCTTCGAGACATTGCTTTTATATTTGGAGATTCTGATGACTTAGAAATCAACAAATTTTATAACCTTGGTTTGAGAAGGTATTTAGAGACAAATGCTGAAACTATGAGGAACTGTCCCACAGCAAATTGTATTGGAATTTTTTCTCTTTCAGATCAGGAAAACTCAGGGAAAGTGCGTTGCTTAGAATGTGAAAAAGATCATTGCTTGAATTGTGGAATTGAATTTCATGAAGGCTTAACTTGTGCTCAATACAAATCTGCCTTAGGAGACAACTCAATTGAATTGTTTCTTCTCAACAATGGAGGAATTCGTTGCCCAGGCTGTAAATTTGTAATTCAAAAAAGTGATGGATGCAACGCGATGAAGTGTAGTAATTGTAAAAGAGGATTTTGTTATCTTTGCGGAAAAGGTTCAATTCCTTCTTTTTCTTTTCTTTTTTTTTTTTTGCCATCAAGTTCAATTTCAACTTTCTCCTTTTCTTGATAATCAGATTGTGGAACAGATGCACACTCACATTTTGGAGAACCTGGAAAATGTTATGGAAAACTATTTGCTGGACTCTATGATAATGTCAATTAATGCATCTAGAAAAACTATTTGTTATATTCTGAAGTATCAATTTGAATGAATTGACAATGATAATAACAATAAATATTCGATATTTTAACCAATCAAACACAATAAAAAAATAATTCACCAATGAAATTGTTTTGAACTAAAAATCATCCAATCAAATAAAAAAAAATAAAAAAAAACATGGAGGAATTGAAACAAAGAATCACAGATCTCGAAGCCGAACTTTTGTTATATGTAAACTTTCTTATTTCTATTCTGATTTCATGAAAATCTTTTCATTGATTTTTTGGTCTCCTTATCTTTTTCAATTCTCAACTTTTAATCCCTCTTTTTTGTTGAAAAGGGACTGATTCATCAGGATGATTATTTCAATTTTTTTTTTTTTTTTTTTTTTTTTTTTTTTTTTTTTTTTTTATTTTTTTTTTTTTTTTTTTTTTTTTTTTTTTTTTTTCATTTTTTGATTTTAGATTCTTTTTTTTAAACATCAATCAATAAAATTAAATAAAGCAATTATTTTCTTTAATTCTAGAAATCAAGAAAAGATGCTCCACAGATGCCAAAGATTATGCAAATGAGTGCTGAGGTAGTTGATAGCAATCCTTATAGTCGCTTGATGGCTTTAAAAAGAATGGGTGTTGTTGAAAATTATGAGGTTGATATCTTTTTTTTTTTTTAAAAAAAAAAAAAAAAAAAAAAAAAAAAAAATGATTTTTTTTAAAAAAAATTCAAGAAAATTCGTGAGTTTTCAATTGCTATTGTTGGAATTGGAGGAATTGGAAGTGTTGCAGCCGAAATGTTGACGAGATGTGGAATTGGAAAACTTTTGTTATTTGATTATGATAAAGTGGAGCTTGCAAATATGAATAGGTAAAAGCTTTATAATTAATTAATCAAACCCCAATAACTTTTTTATATTAATTTATTCTTCAAAAGATTATTTTTTCAACCAAATCAAGCTGGGATGAGTAAAACAGAAGCAGCAAGAGAAACTTTAAATCAAATCAATCCAAGTGTTGAAATCGAAATTTACAATTATAATATTAGTACAATTAAAAATTATGAAGATTTTATTAAAAGAATATCAAATGGAAGTCTTGATGGTTCAAAACCTGTTGATCTTGTATTAAGTTGTGTTGATAATTTTGAAGCGAGGATGACAATTAATCAAGTATCTAATTTTTTATTTTTTACTTTTTAAGATTAACTATCATTTGGAATAGGCTTGTAATGAATTAAATCAAATTTGGATGGAATCTGGAGTTTCTGAAGATGCAATTTCAGGTCATATCCAGTTTTTAATTCCAGGAAGAACATCTTGTTTTGAGGTTTATTTTTGAATTCTTTCATTCTTTTTCTTTCTTTCTTTCTTTCTGTTTTAAGCCGAAAATACTTGTTATAAAGTGTGCTCCTCCTTTACTTGTGGCTACTCAAACCAATGAAAAGACATTAAAAAGGGAAGGAGTTTGTGCAGCATCTCTTCCAACAACAATGGGAATTATTTCTGGTCTTTTAGTTCAAAATGTTCTCAAGTATTAATTCGATTTAATTTTTTTGATTTACTTTCTTTATTTTATTTGAAAAAAAAAAAAAAAAATTCAAGATATTTACTTAATTTTGGAGATGTTTCATATTATTTGGGATATCATTCAATGACAGATTACTTTCCAACAATGATTTTGAAACCTAATCCTTCATGTGCAAGTGATCTTTGTAAAAAACGTCAAAAAGAAAATGAAGTAAACATTTCTTCTTTGATTCTACTCTTTTTTTTTCAAAATATTTTTTTTTTATCTTTTAGAACCAGGATGATATTTTCAAAAAGAAATCTATTTCTGAAGTTCAAAATGAAATTATACATGAAGAAGATTTTGGTTTTTTTTTTCATGAAAATTTTTCAATATATTGACAAGATAATTAATTAATCAAATAGGAATAGTTCTTGAAGGATCATCTGATAATAATTTTATTCAAAATGATAATTTCATTCAAAATACATCTCAAGAGGTTTCAATTTCTTTATTTCCTTATTTTCTTTATTTTCTTTATTTCCTTATTTTTTTAAATTTTATCTGTTTATTAAAACAATAATAAAAATCAAAAAGTCTAATAAAATTTCAAAAAAAAAAAAAGGTTTCAGAAGAACTAAATGATCTTGACTTTGAAAAATTACAAGCAAAATTTAAATCTATGTAACAATAATATACTTAATTGATAAGTTTTTCTTCTTCCTCTGGAACTTTTGGAGTTGCATCCTTTGGAATATATAATTTCGAAAATGAAATGGAAAAAACAAAGATTAAAATGACAACTATCCCTAATTCTCCAACAAATGGGAGCCAATATTCAATTTCAAAAGTTCCTGCCCAAATAGGTCCAAAAATATTTCCCAAGTTTGTGACACTACTTAATAATCCACTTGCAAAGCCCACATCCGAATCATCAACAAGTTTCGTTAATAAACTTCCAGTACAACAAAAGAAAAATGGGAGTCCAATAACAAAGAAACAAACAGAGAAAATAAAGAGCCATAGTGGAGGGCTTTCAATGAAGATGAAGATTAAACTTGCTAAAGTTAAAGCAATAAATTCAAATAATAATCCAATTGCGATGAGGGTTCGATCTTGAACATACTTGCTAAATTGAGTGATTAATGCGTACATGATCATAAAAACTAAGGTGATTCCAACAAAAACTAAACTATTTTCAAATGGAGTAAAATTATAAAATTCTTCAGTGAGAGGGGCAAGGATTGCTTCCATTGAAGTTTGATTAAAAAAGAGGATGAATTGAGCAATAAAAACTGTTATTGTTGCTCGTGTAATAATTCGAGATAATGTTTTAAAAATTGAAGAATTTGATGTTGATGTTGATTTCGATTTCAATTTCGATTTCGATTTTGAATTGAAGCTTAATTTTGAGCTACTAGAATCTTCTTTTCCATTGATAAGAGTGGATTGACTTCCTTCTAGAGAACCATAATCTTTTTGGAGTTCTGGATTTGAATTTGAATCTTTTATTTGATTTTATTTGATTTTATTTATTAAATATGAATTGTTTGTTTGTTTGTTTGTTGTTTTTTGTTTCAAATAAAATAAAATAAAATTCAAAATAGAGTATAAAAAATAAAATTTAAATTTGAATCAGAAATAAATGAATAAAATTGAAATTAAATTTACCAGTAGTTTTTGGAGGATCTTTAAAGAAAATAGCAATATAAACAAGAAGAAGTAAACAACAAATAAACATTAAATATCCTGGAGCAGTATAAGAATTAACTTCGAATGGTCCAATATTAAATTTTACATTTTCAAAAGCAATCGCTAAAGGTGGACCCAATAACATCCCTGCTTCTGTTGTGATTCCAATTTTTGCAACCATTCCCGTCCTCTCCTCTTTACTTGTCACTTTAGCAATATAAACATGAACCATTGTATAATTTGCAGCACCGAATCCAGTAATCACTCTTGCAATTAACAATGCATAATCAGCCCAAGCCAAAGCATAAACAATTTGCCCGAATGCAGAAATCAATAATCCTCCAACCAAGATATACTTCATCCTTTGAAAATCTGAAATCCAACCCACAACTGGTGAACCAAGCATATGAGCAACAGAAAACGAAGCTAAAACGAATCCATAAAACAACTGATCTGAGTTCCCCAATGAATCTAAATAATACCAAAGTGAAGGCATCACAACTGAGTACTCCAAAGGTCCAAGAAATCCAATCAATCCGATCCCTATTAACGAAGGAATATGGAACTTGGATGGTGTTTTCTCTTTTGGTTTCTCAAGAGGTTCAACTGAACCTATAGAGGATGTAGTTGAAGTGATGGTTGAACTGGTTTGGTGATTGTAGTTGTAGTTATTGTTGGAGTTATTGTAGAGTAAGGCATCATCTTCGTCCTCATAATCTCGAGGCATTGTTTGGTTCAATTAATTAATTGTCACGTGTTTCTCATGAAAGCAATGAACTTCTGATTATGACCGCTATAACAGCTCCATTCAATAATGAACAATCATAACTTATAACACCCTGAATAAAAAAAACTACAAGTTTGATCACTTATATTGAACAATAAACTAAATCAAAGGTTAACATTGGTTATATTCAAACATTGATTCAAAATTCGAAAAGAAAAAAGAAGAATTGATTTTAAATTCCCAAATGTTGATGTATTCAAATTCATTGAAACATTGAACATTGAACTCTTTTATTTGTTTTTATTTCAATTTGAAATCCTTTTGATGAAACAAAATAATAAGTTGAAACTTGATTCATTCATTGTTCAACAATTAAGTTTCAACAAATTTCATATCTTTTTCATCAACTTTCACACTTTCACTTTTACGAATTCTATCAATGATAATCTAATACCAATTCCAATTCCTATTCCAATTTCTATTCCTTCAAGATTTAACAACTAAGTATGACAAAAATTTCTCTTTTATTCAGTGTCATAGTGAGTCAGCTCAGAGAGTGATTGTTGCGACTGTTGATTGTTCAGTGATTAGTGTGATCGGAAAGGGTTCAAATTCCAAAACTAACAAAGCAATCAACTTATACCTTGTGCGCTGGTCTGATCCCCCTGGTTTTACAAAGAGAAGACACAACAAAGAAGCAACAGAATATTCAATTTCTTGAACATCAAGAAGAATCAGAACTTTGGATTGTTTTAATCAATAGTTTTGGAAAGATGATTTTTATTATTGCAATTGCTGTTTTTGGAGGAATTGCCGCTGCAGTAACTTCAGATAAAGGAAGAGCTTTGATAGCGGAGATGAGGAGGAAGATTAGAAAGAGAAGAGTAAAAGTTCATTATTTTGTGTTAATGTTAAATGATGATTTCTTATTTTTGTTTGTTTGAATTTTTTTATGTTTTGCATTTTGCATTTTATATTTGTTTGTTTTGGTATTTTCGTTATTTGTATTTATCCTGCAATTCTTTGATTAATTCTCATGCAATGTGTTCATTGTACTTTAATTCATTGATTTATTGTAATTCTTTGTATTGATTTTTCTTGATTTTATATTCATTCAATATTTAGATATTCATTAAAGAGTTATTTATTTAATGCTATTTATTTGTTATTTCATTTTGATATCTTATAGGCAAAAGGGAAAATTGGTCTCCCAAATCCAAGTCAACCAATTTCTTTAGCTTTTGATGTTGATGAAAAACTTTCCCATATCCTTGAAAGTATAAAGGATGTGGATCATCAATCTGAACAATATCGTCATTTAAGAGAAGAATTACATGAAACTCAAAGAGAATATTTAGTGATCATTGAAGCAATTATGGCTGATTGTTTAATAGAAAGATCAAATCGTGAATATAGGTTTTTTATTTTTTTTCTATTTTCTTTTTCTTTTTCCAATTTAATCTTTTTTCATCATTATCATTATCATAAGACTCAAGTTTCCTTCAGAGATTCAAGATGAACTTTCTATTTTTAATGAACAAGTTTTATATAGTGCAGAGGTCATATGTCGTGGTGGTGCTATTCGCCAAAAATATAATCCACAATTAGATTTAACAGAATCGGCAAAAAAATTAGTTACAGCATTTGAAATAATTCGATTGGAAATCTTGCAACAAGCAATTATTGATTACACACGTTATTCTGAATCATTAAAAGTTTTATTTCTTTCCTTTTTTTTAATTTCTTTTTCTTTTCTTTCTTTCTTTCTTTCTTTCTTGGACTTGTACTCAAATTTCAATTTCTTCTTCTTTTGTCAATCTTATAGAAAGCCCTTTGGAATTTTGATGTAAGTTGGACAAATTATGAGGATTTATATGTTGGATGTGTTGTTCCAAGAAAGACATCAGAAGCAAATCAAGAAAAAGAAGAGATAATTATTCTAATGTCAGAAGCTTTGGTTCTTTATTTTTATTTTCTTTCCGTAAAGAGTAAAAATTTTCTAATCAATATCTCTAAAAAAAAAGATGCTTGGACTCAAACATAATATTTTTACTCAAGATGATGTTGATAATTTTGAACCTTCATTAATGTTTACAATCCCTCGTCTTTCCCTCCTTCAGTATTATTTTATTTATTTATTTTTTTTTTCATTAGTTTTTTTTTTCATTAGTTAATTTTTTTGATGAAATTAACTTTTGATTTTTTTTTTTTTTCAGAGGAGTCTATTATTCAAGTTCAATTCCATTGATTCAAGGAAAAGAATACAAAATATTTGAAAAACAATCACAAGATCTTATAAAATTAAAAGGACAACTTCAACAATTATCAGAAAATCAAATATTACTTCTTGAAAAAGCACTTGGAGATGTGGATGATACTCAAGAAGAAATTGAAGCTGAAACGAATCTCCATAATCTCTATTTGGTATTTTATTTTATTTTATTTATTTTATTTTATTCATATAGTATGTAAGCAAGGATTATTGATATTTTTCACATATAAATGATTCTAAATTTTTGTAAATCAATAGGACATTTGCTCGATTTCAGATACAATTCAAAGTGGATCTTATACAAAAGAGTTTAGGGATGTATTTAAAGCCATTTTTTTAATTCATCAATGCCATCCATTTGTTGAATCTAGTCATCAAGAGATTTTACATACACCAGAAGAAATTGAAATGTTAATAACTGGTCATGTTTTTTTGAAATATCCTCGTAGTCATTGGAGTAAAACACCTTTGAAAAGATTTGTTTTCTTGACACAAAATCTCAAAGAAAGTAAATTTTTTTTTTTTAAAAAAAAAAAAATTTCAATTTAGCTTTCAAAAATTTAACTTGTTTATTCTATTTAGTAATGTGGTGTGAAGCAGGAAAGTATAACACAAAAAAAGGAAGAGATCATTTTTTAACTAAAGATATCACTTCAATTCAAACAGATGAAATGTCTGAATCATTAGCCTTTTATCAACGTACTTTCTTTCTTTTTCACGATAGTTTCTTTTCTTTTCTTTTCTTTTTGACCATAATATTTACACTTGAACAAAATATCAGCTACAAATCTTGATCGGATATTTACAATTGTAACACCTCAAAGGACACTTGATTTAGAAGCAGAGACAGTGGAACTACGAGACCAATGGGTAACAGCTTTAAGAAAATTTGTGAAAGTAGACAGATCAAATAATACATAGATTTATTGTTTTTAAAAAACATTTCTATTTTTTCCTTTTTCCTTTTTTTTCTTCTTTTGAGCATAAGTCCAAAAAAAAAAAAAAAAAGACTGAGATCTGAAATAAGCAATAAGATCAAAAACAAAAAAACAACTAATATTCTCCTCCTCCAATTCTACCTCCTGCTCCTGCCGAACGAATTTGTCCAATTTCCTTTGCTTTTGAAGCCTCTAATTTTGGACATTGAGCAATTCTATGACCCAAACCACCACAAAATGCACATCCTCTCTCATCTATTTAATTATTTATTTATATTTACTTGTTTTTTTTAAAAAAAATAGAAATATAAATCAAACCTGAAGTAGCTGCCATATTTTCTGGATATTCTTCAAGAGCTGCAAGGAAAGGTGGGACTTTTTGTTTGGCTTCTTTTAGTAAATGCTATCAATTATGAATTATATTATGATTAATTTTTAATTTTTTCAATGTTTAAACAAATTACCTTCAAATCTAAGAGAATTTGTTCAGAACAATTTTTGTTTACAAAAGTTGTTGCAACTCCAGTTTTTCCTCCACGACCTGTTCTTCCAATTCTATGGACTATTAAGAAAGAAAAAAAAAAAAAAAAAAATTAAAAATTGGAATTGAAAATCATGACAAAATTGAGAAGGAAGAAGAAAATAATAAACAAACCATAATCTTCAACTTCTTTAGGCATATCAAAATTAATTACATGTTCAATCTTATTGAAATCAAGACCTTTTGATGCAACATCAGTAGCAACTAAAACATCTTTTTTTCCAGTTTTAAAAGCTTTAATAGCAAATTCTCTTTCTTCTTGATCTTTATCAGCATGAATTGCAACAGCTTCAACACCTTTCAGTAACAAATATTCATGAATATCATCAACATTCTTCTTATTCTCTGCAAAAATTAAAACCTATACAGATTAAAACGAAAATATGTGAATTGGTTTCAACAACAGGATTTTTCAAAATTTTTTTCAGAAAAAAAAAAAAAAATTACAGGAGGTGGAGTTTTTTGAAGACATTCTAATAAGTAAACAATTTTTGCTTCTTCTTTCACATACTCAATTTCTTGAACAACATCTAAATTTGCTGCACCAGCTCTATTTTTTCAAAAAATTTTTAATTTTTTTCATAAAAAATTAATTCAAGGAAATAGATTTTTTCTTTTTACCTTCCAACATTAACTACTATTGGTTGAACAAGAGAAGATTTTGCAAAATTTTGAATTTTTTTTGGCATTGTTGCAGAAAAGAGTAATGTTTGTCTTTGATGTGTAAAATAGGACATAATTTCTCTCACATCATCTTCAAAAGATGTATCAACCATTCTATCTGCTTCATCGAGTACTAACATTCTTTAATAACAATTTATTACGATTAGAATATTTTTATAATTCAATGTGACGGAATAAAATAAATGATCTTACTTGCATGATATTAAATTAAATTTCTTTGATTGAAGCATTTGTTTTAAACGTCCAGGAGTTGAACATACAATATGAAGTCCTCTATATAGTTTTATTGGTTATAAAGTTTTCATAAGTAAAAAAATTTTTTTCTTACTTATTAAATAGATTTCCTTGTTCTCCCATATCTATTCCTCCAATACAAAGAAGAATTCTAAGAGCTGGATATCCACTTTTTGCAAGGACAGTTGCAAATTCTTGACAGACATCATAAATTTGTCTTGCAAGTTCTCTCTAATTTTATTCAAGTTTATTTTAATTTCAATTTAATTTAGGAGTCAAAAAAAAAAAAAAATACAGATGGGACAACTACTAAACCAATTGGTCCTTCATTTTGAACTAGTGGGAGTTGCGTTTCAGCATGAAGAGCAGCCATAATCAATGGAAGGCAAAATACTAATGTTTTTCCTGATCCTGTAAAAGCGATTCCGAGTAAGTCTCGTCCAGCTAATCTATATTTGAAGTAAAGTATTTCAAAAAAGAAAGAGAAAAAAAAAGAGAACAAAAAAAGAAGAAAAAAGCCCATACACTGAAGGAATTCCTTGAACTTGAATGGGTGTAGGTTTATGAATTCCTTTAGCTTTTAAATGATCAATAATTGGTTTAGGAAATCTCATATCCTATTTGATTTAAAAAAAGAGTTGTTTTTTTTTTGTTTTTTTTTTTTTGGGAAAAGAAATTGGTGAAAGAAATTCTTACTTTGAATGATTTAATAGGTGGAACTAAATTATCTCCATCAACTTCAATGTGCCATTTTTTTCGAATACTTTGACATTGAGATTCAGTTAATTTACGAATATGATGTGGAGGTTGCCAACTTGAAGAATTTGAGTTATTGTCATTTCAAATTTACTATTTTTTCAAAAATAAAAAAAGGAAAAAGAAATAAACTTTGTTTCCATTGGTTCTGTAAATTCAATTCCTTTTGCTAATTCAAAATCTGACATTAATTTTTTCCTGTGTTCTAAAGCTATTAGTAATTGTTTTTCTTCTTTTAATGCACGTTCTTCTGGTGTTTCTTGATTTTCTAAATTTTTTATTTATTTATTTAGTTTTTTCTATTTAAAAAATTTTTTTTGAAAAAATCATTACTTTCTGCCTCTTTTTTTAAATCAGCTACTTGATCAATTAAACGTACTTTTGATAAAGGACCAAGTCTTGGTGCTTCAGGCTACATTTTAAATAAAAAAAGTCAATAAAAATCACAAACAATCATATTCAAATCTTACTTCAGTTTCTTTTGGTTCTTCAACTTGTTTCCTTCTTGTATAAATTGGTTGTTTAGTCCGCTTTTTTAATGGAACATAAAGGTCTTCATCTTCATCTTCCTGATGATTTTCATCTCTATTCCTTTTATCCGCCTATATTATTTAATAGTTAAAAATATTTAATTCCTGTTTCTAATCACCATAATAGTCCAATATGGTTCAATATCTAAATATCTAAACATCCAATTTGATTTATCATTATAATAATCAATATAATAATCTCCAAATAAAATTCATTTCTGATATCTTTAACAAACCAACCAACAAACCAGAAAAAAAAGAAAGTCAAAAACAACAAAAACCATAAAAAATCCAATTATATTATCCTTATACCATTTTGTAGCTAAAAACATAGAGATAATGAAAAATGAATTCAAATTTGAAAGAAAGTCGAAGTTCCAGAGAGACTTCAGAGTAGAAGTGTATTGGAATTGAAAAAGTGAAAGTGAAAGTAAAAAATGAAAAACGAGAAAAATTGGAGGAAAAAAACTCACCATGTTTGTTTTGTTTGTTTTTGATTTTTTGATTTTTTTTGTTTGTTTTTTTCTTGTTTTTTTTTTTTTTTCAAAAATTTTTCCG